>Ga0307438_1000369_pt1 | contig 36171 bp, 36 predicted proteins | sample SalMarWE160110MG_FD_202144 | JGI IMG/M metagenome (GOLD analysis project Ga0307438, IMG submission 202144) | Salt marsh sediment microbial communities from the Plum Island Ecosystem LTER, Massachusetts, United States - WE1603-110 | ecosystem: Environmental > Aquatic > Marine > Intertidal zone >... | reverse complement strand
AAGGAGAAATAAAAACAGTAACTCTTCGTAAAACTCTTTCTGGGAGATGGTATGTAACTTTCTCCTGTGATAATGTTTTTTCTAAACCACTTCCTAAAACTGGTAAATTCATTGGAATTGATGTTGGTTGCCTCTCTTTTTTAACTACTTCCACTGGTGAGAAGATTAACAATCCCAGATTTTTTCAAAGAGCACAAAATATTTTAACTAAAAGACAAAGAGCAGTTTCCCATAGGAAAAAGGGTTCTAAACGACGAACCAAAGCGAAAATATTGCTTGCAAAGGCTCACGAGAAAGTCTTTAATCAAAGAAGAGATTTCCATTTTAAAATTGCTAGAAAAATTCTTTTGGCGTATGATACTATCTATATCGAGAATATGAATCATTTTAAAAGCTTTAGAGCACTTAATCGGTCTATGAGAGATGTGGCTTGGTTTAATTTCTTTAACATTCTTCTTTTCAAAGCGGAAGAAGCTGGAAAAGAAGTTGTTAAAGTGTCTGCCAAGAATACATCGCAGAAATGTTCTAATTGCCAAGAACTCGTTCCCAAGGAATTGTCTTGTCGTATCCATAATTGTCCTCACTGTGGCCTCTCTATAGATCGAGATATTAATGCCGCCCGCAATATTCTAAGGCTCGGGCAGAGCCTTCAGGGAGCAGGAGCATTGGCTCCTGCGATGAACTGAGAATCCCCCGACTTTAGTCGTGGGGAGTGTCAATCGCTTTTAAGAGTAATTTGCAAGCTTGGGGAAATGAAATATCAACAATTCTTAAGGGAGCTGGAGGCCGGAAGAATTGCTCCGGCCTATCTTTTTGAGGGAGAAGAGGATTATTTAAAGGAAGAAGCTCTAAAAAAGCTTAAAGAGAGGATAATCCTTCCCGATTATGAGGATTTCAACTATGAAAAACTTTCTGCTCTTAATGTACCTGCTATCCAGATAACAGAATCGGTCTCTACTCTTCCCCTTAAAGGACCACATCGTCTGGTGGTAGTGGATGCCGTAGACAAATGGTCAGAAAAGGATCAAAGAACCCTGGCCAGCTATTTAAAAAACCTAGTGAAGAGTAGCTGCCTGGTTTGTCTCACCGGAAAATTTGACCGAAGAAGAAAACTATACCAGGAATTCCAAAAAAATGGTAAAATCGTCTCTTTTTATCCTTTATGGGGTGAGGAGATCATAGATTGGGTTCAAGAACGAATTAGGAAAGAGGGAAAAGAAATTGATCCCGAGGCCTTAATCTATCTAAAAGAAAGGATAGGAAACGACCTTCATAACTTAAACCAGGAGATAGAGAAGTTGATTATCTTTACCCATCCGGCACGAATAATAAAGAAGGAAGACGTAGAAAAAGTAGCCGGAGAAGGAAAAGGGGTGGGAGTATTTGACTTGATGGGTGCCATAAGAGAAAAAGATCTTGCCAGAGCCCTTCCAATCCTCTCTCAGCTTCTGGAAAGAGGAGAACCACCTTTAAGAATCCATTCCCTGATTGTCCATGAAGTGCGGAGTTTACTCCGAATTAAAGAGAAAAAGAGGAGACTTTCTCCTCAAGAGGTATGCTCTATTATTTTTGGACCGAGAAACTATTATCCTGGATTTTATACTGACCTCGCCAATCATTATCTTCAGGCGGCTAAGAAGTTTAGCCTCTCTGAATTGATCACCGACTATGAAAATTTAGTTGAGACGGAGGCATCAATTAAAACCGGAAGAGAACCACCAGATGTAGCTCTTCAGAGAATGGTGGTGAATCTTCTGGGGTAGATACTCAGTGAACCCCGCCATTGCGAAGCGAAGCCATCTCGGTAGTCGCCGGCTTCAGCCTGCGTAAAACCTTGGCCTGCGTTTATGCGCACCCTAAAAGGTGCGGCTACCCGCTCTGCTCTTTACAGTCAACAACATGGAACGTCCTTTACTGAATATTTACGAGCTTACTTTGCCTGTAGTTTTGCCGCCTCTACAGTGTTTTTGAGCAGAATAGCGGTGGTCACCGGGCCAACTCCTCCCGGAACAGGGGTTATAAAGGAGGCTCTTTCTTTAGCTACCTTAAATTCAACGTCTCCCACAATTTTCCCTTCCACTCTATTAATCCCCACATCAATAACTATGGCTCCTTCCTTCACCCATTCCCCTTTGATTAGGTTCGCTTTTCCCACGGCTACAATAAGGATCTCGGCCTTTCTAACATATTCAGGCAGAGTCCCCCTTTCTCCCGTGGCAATATGGCAGACACTGATGGTGACAAATTTATCGAGCAAGAGAAGAGTGGTTGGTTTACCTACAATATCACTATGTCCCACCATGACAGCCTCTTTGCCGTAGAGCTTTACCCCGGTGGACTTGATTAACTCCATCACCGCCATAGCGGTGCAAGGTCCCAGAATTGGTCTGGCATAGACTACCATTCCCATGTTGGCCGGAGATATTCCTTCAGCATCTTTTTGGGAGTTAATCATCCTTTGCAGTCCTCGTCCGTCTATATGAGAAGGTAGAGGCATCTGCAAGATTATCCCGCTCACCTTTTTATCCTCATTGAGATGCTTAATAAAATCCTCTAGCTCCTTCTGGGAAACATCTTCTTTAAACTGGTGCAGGTTATACTCAATTCCTATTTTTTCACAGGACTTTTTCTGGGAACGAACATAAACTTTAGTTCCCGGATCCTCTCCTACTTGAATTGAGGATAGGGAAGGACTAACACCTTTTTCCTTTAGCGTCTTAATTTCTTCTGCCAATTTTTCCTTTATTTCACCAGCAATTTTATTTCCATCTATAAGAGTTGCGGTCATCTTAGCCTCCTTGAGGTTTAGAATAGTCCCACGGTATTTCCGGCCTCATCAATATCCACATCAACAGCGGCGGGTCGGGAGGGAAGTCCGGGCATAGTAGGAAAGACACCACAGAGAGGATAGAGAAAACCAGCTCCCACCGAAGCCCTAATATCTCTAACCGCCAGATTATAATTCTTAGGTACCCCCTTCCACTCGGGGTTATGAGAAAGGGAAAGATGGGTCTTAGCCATGTTGATGCAGAGCTTGTCATATCCGAGATTGGTATAGAGCTTGATTCTCTGATTAGCCAGAGGAGCATAATCTACCCCGTCAGCTCCGTAGATTTTGGTAGCTATAGTTTCGATCTTTTCTTCGATCGATATATCATCAGGATAAAGAAAATGGAAATTGTTGGGCTTTTCACAGGCGGCCACCACTGCTTCAGCTAGTTCAATGCCTCCATCTCCACCTTTAGCCCAGACATTAACCGGAACTGCATCATCTGCACCGGCTTCTAGTGCCTTTTTGCGTACCAGCTCTATCTCAGCGGGAGTATCCGAGGTAAACCTGTTAATAGCCACTACGGCAGGAATACCAAAGGTTTTTACAATTTCTATATTTTTGGCCAGGTTCTGGCAGCCCTTTTCCAGAGCCTGCATATTCTCAGCCTCGGCAAATTTCTTTATTGTCTCATATTTTTGTCCGGGCCGAAGTATAAAAGCTCCCCCATGCATCTTCAGTGCTCTGATAGAAGCCACAATTACTGCAGCATTCAACTTTAATCCACTCTGACGGCAAGTGACATCGACAATTTTTTCGAAACCACAATCAGCTCCAAAGCCGCTCTCAGTCACCACGTAATCGGCTAGCTTTAAGGCTACCATATCAGCTAAGGCTGAGTTATTACCATGTGCCACATTAGCAAAAGGACCGGCATGGCAGATGGCAGGAGTATTTTCTGTGGTTTGTACCAGATTTGGCTTGATAGCATCCTTCATCAGGACTGTCATAACCCCCGCCATTTGAAGATCTTCAGCCGTCACCGGCTTGCTATCATAGGTATAACCAATAACCACTCTGCCTAATCTCTTTCTTAAGTCATGAAGTCCTGTAGTCAAGGCAAGGATAGCCATGGTCTCAGTAGCTACGGTAATGTCATAGCCAGTTTCCCGGGGGTAACCATTGGCTCGACCTCCCAGTCCTACTATGATACTTCTTAATGCACGGGAATTCAGGTCAACACAATATCTCCAGGTGACATTATGAGGATCAATATTTAAGGGATTGTGATGGAGAAGGCTTTCGTCTATGCGGGCTGCTAAGAGATTATGGGCTGTATCTACAGCATGGATATCCCCGGTAAAATGAAGATTGATATTTTCCATAGGCAGGAATTGAGAATACCCTCCGCCACATGCTCCTCCTTTGATCCCAAAAGTAGGGCCCTTTGATGGCTCACGGAAGGCATTACACACCCTTTTTCCTATCTTAGCCAGGGCCTGCCCCAATCCACAAGCAACCACCGTTTTTCCTTCTCCTAAAGGGGTGGGAGTGATAGCCGTAACGGTAATGAATTTACCGCTGGGTCTGTCCTTTAACCTCTCCAATACCTCAAGAGAGATTTTAGCCATGTACTTTCCATAAAGTTCAATTTCGTCCTCTTTAAGACCCAGTTCTTCGGCAATTTCTACAATCGGCTTCATCTTTGTTCTTTGGGCGATTTCCAGATCTGATAACATAGGCAATCCTCCTTTTCTATTTTTTTTCTGCCCTTATAAAGCTTATTGCTTCGGCTCGCGTGGCTGGATTCTCCCTGAATATTCCTCTCACCACCGAGGTAACGGTAGTTGATCCAGGTTTTTTTACTCCCCGCATGGACATACAAAGATGCTCAGCCTCTATCATTACCATAACCCCTCGGGGGTCGAGGGCCTCATTTACCACATCTGCTATCTGAGTGGTCAGCCTTTCCTGTACCTGTAGCCTTTTACTGAGAAGATCAACCGCCCTGGCTAATTTGCTGAGCCCGGTCACTCTTCCGTTTTTGGGTATGTAAGCAATGTGAGCCTTGCCCAGGAAAGGTAGAAGATGATGCTCACAAATAGAATACAGGGGAACATCCCTTAAAAGTATAATCTCATCATGTTTTTCTCCTTTAAGGATGGTTAAAAATTTTTTAGGATCTTCCCCAATTCCTCCAAAGATGTCTTCACACATTCTGGCTACTCTTGCCGGGGTATCCTTTATGGCTGATCGATTAGGATCCTCTCCTATTCCCTCCAGAAATAGCCTTACCGCTCTTTTGATTTTATTTTTATCCATGCTTTCCTCGATTGTGAATTTTTTCCCAAACTTAATTATTATATTAGCCCTTTTGAAGTTGTCAAATTCCTCCCAGAAATTCCGGAAAGTCAGTGCTTCTAACCAGAAATAGGTTTTGCGAGGATTTATTGACGCCCCCAAAAGGTTTGATATATTACAGATAAGCTATGATTGAAGGAGTGAGCTATGCAGAAAAGTAAGGTTTTCCACATTTTGCCTGACGAGCCTTGGCCTAAGATAGATAGGTTATTTACTCGAAGTGGGATAAAAAAACAAATAGAGGATGATGATATTGTAGCCATAAAATTACACTTTGGCGAGTTGGGTAATACCCGCTATATTCATCCTATTTTTGTTAGAAAAATAGTGGAGTTGGTGAAAGAAGCAGGAGCCAGGCCCTTTTTAACCGACACCACCACTCTTTATAAGCGAGCGCGGCACAATTTATTTGACTATTTAGAGACGGCGGCCAAAAATGGTTTTACCAGAGAGAGCATGGGCTGTCCCATCCTCATCGCTGATGGATTGCATGGAACTAATGGACAGTGGGTTGAGCTTGAGTCATTTAATAAATTCAAAAGAGTAAAAGTTGCCCAGGCTATTTATGAGGCAGATTTTTTGATTTCCCTGGCCCACATTACTTTTCATCCAGACGCAGGTTTTTCTGGCTCTCTAAAAAATGTGGCTATGGGCTGTACCACCAAGGAAACCAAGCTGGCCATGCACTCCTCAGAGGCAAAGCCCAGTTACAACGAAGAAAAATGTACTCAGTGTCTTAGGTGTGTTAAGATCTGCCCTGGCGAGGCTTTTTATGAAAAGAACAGCCAAATTCACTACCAGGCGGAGAAATGTATAGGATGTGGAGAATGTATTGCTGTTTGTCCATCTGGAGCAATAACGGTTCCCTGGGCGTCGGTTTTTGCTTGGGACGTGCAGAGAGGATTGATGGATGGCTTTAAAGGGGTAGCTTCTGTGTTTAAGGAAAAAGTGGGATTTATCAACTTTGGCTTTGATATTACCCCCCATTGCGATTGTCCGGGGAAAAGTAAATTACCCGTGGTTCCTGATATAGGCATCCTTGCCTCCTGCGATGTTATCGCCTGCGACAAGGCAAGCTATGATCTAGTCATGGAGGCTCCTCTTTATCCTGGATCCGAACTGGAAAGAAAGGACATCAAGGCAGGACAAAACAAAGTTGAGTCCGTCTATCCAGATATAGATACCTCCAGATATTGGAAACTCTGTGAGAAGACTGGCCTCGGAAACCTGCAATACGAACTGGAGATAATTTCTTAAGATCTAGCCTTCCCTCCTCGTCAATATTTCAGGCAGAAGGGTATTGTTCCGCTCATCCCAATATTACACAACTCAGCTCAGCTTCAGTGCCTTCTGACGTTTGCTGAGTAGCATATCAATGGCGGTGATATCTTCTCTGGAGAGCATTGACTCTGCAGCGGTAACAGTTTCCTCGATCTGAAATGGACGTCTCGCACCTACAATGGCTGCAGTTACCTCAGGACGTCGCAAGACCCATGCTATTGCTAACTGTGCTATGGTCTTACCGCTCTTCTCAGTAATAGAGCGCAGGCCTTCAACCAATTTAAGATTAGCACTAAGTTCTGGTTCCTGAAAGTGTGGGTCTTCCCGTCGGTGGTCATCCCTGGGCAAATTTTGCACCCGTTCTCTGGTAAATTTTCCTGTTAGAAGACCCTTTTGCATGGGACTATAGGCGATTACTCCGATATTGTTTGCCGAACAGTAATCGAGAAGTTCTTCCTCGATACCACGCTCGAGCATACTGTAAGGTGGCTGAAGAGAGGCTACAGGATGAATCGGTTGGATACGCTCGAGTTGTCCTACGCTAAAGTTGGACACCCCGGCATAGCGAACTTTTCCTTCTTTTACTAAATCTGCTATGGTAGTCCAGGCTTCCTCAATTTCCTCATCAGGATCTGGCCAATGAATCTGGTAGAGGTCAATAACATCGATTTGGAGCCTCCTCAGGCTTGCCTCAACCTCAGAACGGATACTCTCTTTCTTCAGGCGACCGGATATGCTCCCATCTTTATCCCAGACCCGGCCGCACTTGGTAGCAATGATCGGTTTATCCCTTAAGCCCTTGATCGCCTGGCCCACAACTTCTTCAGAGTGGCCCAGTCCGTAAACTGGGGCTGTATCTATCCAATTGATTTCCTTCTCCAGTGCATGCCGGATGGTGGAAATCGACTCTCTGTCATCCTGGGGACCCCAACTGTACTCCCAACCACTACCTCCAATTGCCCACGTGCCCGCTCCAATAATCGACAAGTTGAGGTCTGTCCAGCCTAATTTTTTTGTTTGCATAATCTTACTCCTTTCGCAGACGCTATCTCACTTAACGTTCCCAGGCTAGCTTTCATCGTATAAAGCCTCTCTTCCAATCTTTCCGCAACCCGTTTGGGCTTTTTTCTTAGCCTTATATTCTTCCGAACAATGGGCTGTGATATTTATTTCCCTTTTTAGCCTTTTTTCTAATTCAGCGATCTTTTCATTTAGATAAGAAATATCCGGGTCTCCTATTATCATAAGTAAATCTTGTCTGATTTTTGATTTTGCAATATACAGACTTTCTAGCACAATCAAAACTCCTTTTGGAATACAATTGTACTCAATTTAGCGTACAATGTCAAACGCTTTCACTTTTCAAAAAATCCTCCCAACCTTACAGGGTTAGGAGGAATGAAGATAAGAAGGATATGGGAAAAATTTTGAGTATATTTTAGTTAGTTCGAGTCCTGCCCGGGGAGCCACCACACCCCAATGTTGATGACAGATTCGTTCTCCTCCGCGTAACTGGATCCACTCGCCTTTGATGTAAGTGGAGATTCCCTGCTTGCCCAGCTTTTCCCGTGGTTCTCTCTTGTCATTGGGTAGTTTTACCTTCTGCCGCTGGTCTCCTTCTTGCCATATTTCTTAAGGTACCACAAATCTCTGGACCGTCACATGCTGTTGTGACAGTCTCCTAATTTATTGTGCGGTTCGTGAGACAGAGAAGACGGGTTTCACTTTCCCCTTGGCGTAATTCTCCCAGTCTATTCATCATATTGTTATTAATTTCAGTGTTTGCGAACAATTTGAGGGCCGTTTTGTTTATCTCGTCAAGCAAAGTGTCCTTTGTAACAAACCATTGCGGAGACTTGACAACTGTCTCAGTCCAACTATACTGAGTTTGTTCTTTCTCCTGATCTGCTGTGGTGGTGGCCTCATATTACCTGCATTTCATAAAGTCTGTCAAGGTGAGTTTGGACCTGCTTTTCTTCATTGTTTCGGCTTTTTGCTCTAGAAGACTTCTTGAACTGTGTTTAAGAGTCTTCGGGAGACAAGTCGAGGGCATGCCATACCCTCGGGCACTCAAAATACAAGAAGGTTAGAGGAGACATTAAAATGTCTAATACTGTGAGTAGAAAAAGTTACAAAGATACTATTAGGAAATTGCAAGCTAGTCGATCGTCAAAGGTCATTGTCTATGTCACAGGGGAGAAGAAGCCAGCGAATCTATTTGCGACCCAGATAGCGATGGATGTGTTAGACCTGTTTTTTCTACATCTGAAAAAAATGCGAAAATCCGAAAAAGTCTCTTTGCTACTTCATACGAGCGGTGGACATCTCAGTGCTCCGTGGCCACTGGTAAATCTTCTGAGAGAATTTTGTGAGAAATTAGAAATTCTGATACCAGTAAAAGCCCTGAGCGCAGGAACATTATTGTGTATGGGAGCCGATAAGATCGTCATGACATCAAGGAGTAATCTTGGCCCGGTTGATCCCAGAGGTATTTTTCAAGTCGAAGGCAAGAGAATGGATGTGCAAATTGAGGACATAATGGGATATTTAAGATTTGTCAAGGAGAAGGTCGGCCTAAAAGATCAATCGTTTCTAACCGAAGCTTTGAAGGAACTTACCTCCAAAGTTCCTCCTCAAGTCTTAGGCTCTATTGAAAGAACACATGCTTTTATTGGAAAATTATCGAAAGACTTACTGAGGCTTCACATGAAAGACGAGAAAAGAATTGACGAGATTGTAAACAACTTAACGCAGAATCTCTTTTACCATCAACACTTGATTTCGAGGAAGGAGGCAAGAGATTCGGTAGGATTTGGTAATAGGATCGAATTTGCTGACGGTGAAAACGCAGATATTATTGATAAATGTTTCAACCTGTATACCAGAGAATTAGAGTTAGATACTATATTTGATGCAGAGGCAATATTATCTCAAAATGAATATCAACTCGGTGGTGATCCAGTTAAGTATACGGTGACCAGAGCGATTATCGAAAGCGAGAGAGAATTGCACAAGTTTGAGTCAGATGTGTATATAAGTAAAGATCAAGATAATCAAATTAAGATAAATACTAAGTTCTCGGGATGGAGGTGAAGAATGAGAAAATCAATAAGGATCAAGAACTTTAATTACTTGGAACAGAGCTCGGCGGCGGAATTTGTGGAAGAGCATGAAATGACAGCCTATTCTGAAAGAAATCCCTTCTTTGAAAAGACTACAACAACGGAAAAGGAAGCAGAAACTGTACACAGCGAAGAAGCAAGAAAAGAATACTGGCCATTTTTAGAACCTCTCTGATGAGGTAACGGTGTATGAACAGGTATTACGAAGATGATCCAGATTCAAACAATTTCTACCAAGGAGATGTTCTCAAGGACTACGATATAATAATACTCCCAGACAAAACAGCTAAATCCCAGTTAGTGGAAACGAGTGTTTCTACTACAGGAACAGCCCAGATGTTTGTGAAAAAACTGCGTGCAAGTATTATGATTATTTCTCAGACTTGCGACATATTACATAGAGATTTTGTGGCGATTTGTCCCGTATTCCCCATTTCCAGATTGGCTAACAACGAGAGAAAAGATGCTGTGAGGGGAGGAAAAGTTAATTACAGATTCTGGCTGCCCGAAAAAATCGGATATATTGAAGAATCTTACGTTGATTTTCAAATCATAAATACTATTAAGCGAGATAATCTAGATTTAACATCCCGCGTTGTCGCCCTCACCGATAGGTACAGGACACACTTGACTAATTGTTTATATAAATTCTTCTGTAGGCCCATAACAATTGAAGGCTAATTAGGACATTTTTTTTGACCTCATTCTTTTCTAGATCAAAAGCGGAGAGAAGTCTGTTCTTTGTGAATCCCAGGTATCGACAAAGATCCCAGCTATTTCTTGCTCTTTTTCTTCATTTTGCGCACAAGAAGGAAGCAGGCTGGGAGCGCGGGTAACGCAAGATATTAACGGTAGCTGAAAACCTAGCACTGAAGCTTGGGGGTGGGGGGAGAGAAGATTCGGCTTTAGTGCCCAAAGTCGGTGCTCGCCTAAATATTCACTGGAACGCGCGTAGGAAGGGATGGCTCTGCCTCTATGCAGACAGAAAAGGTAGAGCATGGCCGAATCGGAAGAATTCAAATTTTGCTCGTTGATTCTTTGAGATAGATTCGGATATCATCGGGACTTAGAGCCACCATATCCCCATGCCGGCAACAGATATACTTCTTTCATTAGAGGGGTGGAGGTTATGCTTCCACCTTCATTTTTTGGAGGTTTCATTATGGATGAGGCTATGATTAAACTAGCCCGGAAAATGACCGATCAACTGAAAAAGTTTTTGATGGCCTGCAAAGAAGCGGGCGACGTCACCATAGATGATGTGCTTAGACGCCTGGAATCCCTAAAAAAAGAGACTTAGGTCCCGGGACGTAATAGACAATCTCGATTCTGCTGTCGTGAATGATAATCTTCTCAATGAACTTTTTTAAGAAATCCCGTTGTTCATGGACATTAGTTCCCACAAATACCTCTTCCATTTCCTTTTGGTAAGACTCTATCATGGATCGAGTAATGTAGACAGGCCGGTTCTGGGCATTTAGCCTCTCGTAGTAGGCAATTTCTTCCTGAAGACTGTCTCTCTGGATCCTGAGTTCCTTGAGACGCTCGGCTACCAATGACAAATCAATTTTTCCACTTTCTATAGCCTCATATTGTCGCTTGGTTCGAAGCTGAAGATCAGCGGCTTTCTTTTTGAGCTCCGTAATCTTTCTCGTATGATCCATTCTAAGAGATTTTGTAGCAGTATTCATGTCATCCACCAACTTCCCCATATTTTCATCGGAAAATACCAGTTTCTTAACCCTCTCAATTACCTCCCGGTCCAGCTCATTAGCTCTTAGTCGCCGTCCTGGACAGACCTTCTTTCCTTTCTTCGAGTAGTTTATGCAGTTATAATAGGCATATTTTCTTTCTCTACCGTAGCCGGTGACTCCATAGGCACCACCACATTTTCCGCAGCGCATAAGTCCTGAGAGAAGATACTGACTGGCCGTAACCTGAGCCGGTGTGTTTTTGGGTTGCCTTTCTTCAATTAATTTTTGTACCCTGTTAAAAAGTTCCTCACTCATAATTGGTTCATGGGTATTCTTTATAATAATCCATTCATCCTTTGGTTTAAACTGTCTTCCTGTAGTCTTTTTATCTCTCTTGTTGAAAACTGTCCAGCTAATATAAGTCTCGTTCCTGAGAATATCTGCCACAGTAGACTTACTCCAGTAGGTACCGGAACGAGGCTTAATTCCCTTACTTCCAAGTTCCATAACGATGTTTTTTAAGCCGTTCCCCTTAGCATATAGTTCAAAAATGAGTTTAACGACCTTTGCTTCAGTCTCATTTACTTCATATTTAGTCTTTGGGTTTCTCTTTTCATCAAAGATTCGGACATTCTTGTAGCCATAGATTGGGAATCCGCCATTACGATATCCTTTCCGTGCATTCTCGACCATTCCTCTTAAGGTCTCTTGTGCCAAGACAGCACTATAGAATTCATCAATTACCTCAATCATCCCTTCCATTAACTGTCCTTGAGGAGTATCATCAATGGGCTCCGATATAGATGTAACTTCGATTCCTCTTTTTCTAAGCATAGATTTATAGAGAATGCTATCCTGTCTATTTCTAGCAAATCTTGATAGTTTCCATACCAGGATTACTTGAAATGATGGGGACCTCTTCTTCGTATCACCAATCATCTCCATAAATGCTGGTCTATTGATGGATAAAGCACTTTCTCCTTCGTCCACATATTCTTTGACCACTTCCATATTATGCTTAAGGGCATATTCGTGGAGTAATCTTATTTGGGAAGGAATACTGTTATTCTTCTCTGCCTGCTGATCAGAGGAAACCCGAGCATAAAGTGCAACTTTCATGTGGATAATACCTCCTCCAGGATTTCAAGAGCCAGGTTCTGTATATCCTCTTCTAATTCCCATCTCCGAATCTGAATGTTTTGAGATTCCAACTTGTCTATTAAAAGCAAAGCTACTTCCTTTACCTTAACATCGTACCATTGCTTTAATTCATTATTTACTTTACCATTTACCATCTCAATAATCTCGTTTTCATACATTTTTTCCTCCAGAGTTTTTTTGACTCCGGAGGCCCCATTTGTTATAATAAAAATGCATGGGACCTCTGGGTTCTGTGCACGGGCAGTTGCTCTGTTCCTTTCGCAAGACTTAGCAGCTGCCCCCTATTTCAATATCAACCGACTCTCTAACCGGATCCGTTCACTCACCGAGGATATGACTCTATTTGACTCGATAAGCATCGGAACTATCACTTCAATAACCTTAGCCAATTTCCGTTTATCCAACTCACTCACACGTTTCGTTTCAGAAGACAAAATAATCAAGACTTTTTCACCTCCTTTTCTTCGTATTATTAAAGACATATTATATATCACTATACTAATACATTATACTACATAACTAATACTTTGTCAAGGGCTTTTCTCTTATTTCATAAATATTTCTTACTACCCTACTTGACAAATATCCTATTTAAATGATATACTCTTCAATAAAGAGAGGAAAACATGTCTATAAGAGTTCATTTAGGAAGATTGTTAGGTGAGCGGAAACTGCGCGCTTCAGAAGTTTCTAGAAAAACAGGGATAAACAAAAACACCCTTTCGTCGCTATATAATGAGAAGATTTCGGGGATAAGGTTTAATACCCTAGAAAAACTCTGCAAATTTCTAAATTGCTCCATTGGTGATTTAATTGAATATATACCGGATGAGGAATAGATTCTTAATGGATTTCAGATCAACAGAAAAGGAATATCAGATCAAATGAGTCTAAAGAGCCAAGAAGGCCACAGGGGGAGATAAGGTGCCTGTTGCGGTTGTGAATGGGTATGGGAGAGTCGTCTTTCAACCGCCCCCTAAAAACAGAGTTCCCCATCTTATGAAGGATTTTGCCTTGTGGTTAAACAGTGATCAGGCACATGAGTTATACCCTGTATTATTAAGTGGGATTTCTCATTACGAGTTCGTTAGAATTCACCCCTTCGTAGATGGAAACGGTAGGGCTGCAAGAGCTTTAGCTACACTAATTCTCTATCTGAAAGGTTTTAATACTAAAAGATTCTTTGCCCTTGACGATTATTACAATGAAGATAGAGAGAGATATTATGCTGCGCTGCAAACAGTAGATCAAGAAACATTGGATATAACACTCTGGCTAGAGTATTTTTGTGAGGGCGTTGCTGTTAGTATGAGTCAGGTTAAAGATGCGGTCTTAGAACTAAGCTTTGATAGAAGAGTAAAAGAGAAAAAGGGACAAATATTCTTGAATGAAAGGCAGAGAAAGATTTTAAAGTATTTACAAACAAATTTGAGAATAACCACTAAGGAATATCAGAATATGTTTAATGTCTCTGAACGAACAGCACGGGGTCATTTGAACGAATTGGTAAAGCTGGATTTAATCAAACCCGTAGGAGCTCAGAAAGGTAGGTATTATGTGTTGGCTTAGTCTATTGCCGAGAAATTGCCGAGAAAAGGGGAGTAGCTTATGAATTATGAACCTTCACGATTAACTTCATGATTAGACTACAAAAAGTCCCCAAAGTTATAATAAATTCCAGAGTAAAAAATATGGAAAGAATATAGAATCCAAAGATCCAAAAAAGGAAATAGAAGATTGGAGAAAAAACCAAAACAAAAAAACCATTGAGTAAGAAGGCGATAAAATAATATGAAATTTAATCGTGCTGAAATAAAAGATATAGAGAGACTTCAGAAATACGAACGCATTTTTGCTTATTTATTAAAGAAGAATAGTTTTGTAAAGCCTGATATCTGGAAATGCAGGGAGAATAAACGACTTATCGGGAGGATTATAAATGACCTTATTTCCGAGGGGGCACTAATTGAAAAAACAAAAAGGCTTTTTGAGTGGGTAAATTCTCAAAAAGAAAGATACAGGGTAGAATGGCTTGATCGTCCTATTTCAACTCACCAATTAAAGAGATTGAGTAAAGAGGATCGGCCAAGAGAAAAACTTCTTGCTTTTGGGTTTTCTAAACTTACCAAGGCTGAACTCTTGGCTATTTTTCTGAGGGCAGGAATAAAGGGCAAGAGTGCTGTGAAGTTAGCTAGTGAACTGCTGAATAGATTTGACGGGGTAAGGGGAATTTTTGAGGCATCCAATAAGGACTTGTTAGGAATCGAAGGATTGGGAGAAGCAAAAGTTGCTCAGATTAAGGCAGTCCATGCCTTGGCCGAAGAATATTTGAAGGAGAAGGCAAAAACAAGAAAAGTGGTGAGGAATTCTAAGGAAATCTTTGACTATCTCTATCACTCCATGCGGGATAGAAAGGACGAAGTCTTTAAGGTTATCTCGTTAAATGGTCAGAATGAGATATTAGATATAGTTGATGCTTTTTATGGAACGGTGACTTCAAGCAATATTTATCCTAGAAAAGTGATAGAACTTGCTATCAAAGGTAACGCTACCGCATTAATATTTACTCATAATCATCCGTCTGGTAATCCCAACCCTAGTAAATACGATAAGGAAATTACGGAAGAGTTGTTTTTTGCTTGTAGATATGCCGAGATCAAGGTATGGGAACATATCATCATAGGAGACAATTGTTACTTTAGTTTTGCAGATGAAGGTTTAATTGAAAAATATGATAGGAAATTTGAAGAGATAAAAGGAGGAAGAAATGGCTGAGCATAGGCGGTTTCTAACAACAGATGAACTCGAGGAAGGGGGCTATCTAAAAATTGAAGGGAATCAAGTCACATACCTTACTTCTAAAATAAGAAGAAATATTACCAATCCTGAAGAAAGAGTCCGGGCAGAGTATTACTTAGAGCTTATAAAAAGGTATAAGTATCCAGACCCTCGAATCCAGCCAAACTGCAAGGTTCCTGGTAGGAAACCAGATGTATTTGCAGATATCGTTGTTTTTGAAGACGATGAAAAGAAGAAGCCTTATATTGTTGTTGAATGTAAACAGGATGGAATTTCGCAGGCAGAAATCCAGCAGGCAATTGAGCAGGTGTTTGGATACGCGAATTCATTAAGGGCAAAATATGCGACAGTGATAGCAGGAACGGTGAGAATTGCCTTTGATGTGGCCGGGTTCAAGCCTTCTGAGCGGGAAAAGAACATCATTGCCGATATTCCAGAAAGATATGGGAAAGTTATTAAATACCGTTTTAGAAAAGAAGCCCCTGAAAATGACCTCAAAGTAGCAACAAGGGATGAATTGCTTCGAAAATTTCAGCAGTGTCATGATACCCTCTGGGAAGGAGGAAAAAGAAACCCTGCTGAAGCCTTTGATGAAATGAGTAAACTTATGTTCTGTAAAATCTGGGATGAAAGATTTATCACTAAAAAAGGAGAATGTTACAAATTTCAGGTAGGAACTCATGAAACGCTGAAAGAGGTTACACAAAGAATAAGGGGCATCTATTTAAAGGCTCAAAAGATGGAGCCAGGAGTTTTTACAGAGGAGATAAAAGCAGAAGACCCTATAATATATAGTGTTGTTGAATTATTACAGGGAATTTCTCTTGCAAGGACAGAACTTGATATAAAAGGAGAGGCATTCGAGCATTTCCTTGGAGGAGTATTCAGACAGGCAATGGGGCAATATTTCACACCCCGACCTATAGTTAAATTTATGGTGGATATACTTGAGCCAAATGAGGATGACAAGGTAATTGACCCTGCTTGTGGCTCTGGTGGATTTCTTCTTTATGCACTGGATAGTGTTAAGAAACACCTTGAAAATTCCCTTTCTTCCAGGGATGCCCTTGATAGGTGGAAAGATTTTGCCCTTTATCAACTTTTTGGCATTGAAATAAACTCACAACTCGCCAGAGTCTCAATGATGAATATGATTATTCATGAGGACGGGCACTCAAATATAGAGAATAATGATGCATTAGATGATACCTCAAAGTTTCATCCAAGAAGGGACATAAGGCTTGGAAAATATAGTCTACTTCTTACCAATCCTCCATTTGGTGCTGTGATAAAACTGAGGGAACATAATTATCTGAAGGAATACGAACTTGGTGCCAAGGAGAGACCGAGAAATCGGCAGAACACAGAAATATTATTTATTGAAAGATGCCTTGATTATTTAAAACCTGGGGGCCGAATAGGAATCGTGTTGCCTGATGGAATTCTCACCAATTCAAGCAATCAATATGTGCGGGACTTTATCACTGAAAGGGCGCAGGTATTAGCAGCGGTGTCACTTCCCCAGACCGCCTTCAGACGCCCTCATGCCAAAGGTGGCGGGGGAGCAGGTTCTGGGGTGAAGGCATCACTTGTATTTTTGCGAAAGAAAAAAGAAGAAGAACAACTGCCCGATAATTATCCTATATTTATGGCTCTCGCTGCGCGTATTGGTTATGACTCAACAGGGAGACCGGATAAGAACGAATTTCCGGATATAGTTGAAGCGTATAAGAAATTCAGAAAGAAGCAAGGAATAGATTTTTTCGTTAAGGCCCCGCTCTCCTTTGGAATAGGGCGGGGCGACTTGGAAGGAAGATTCGACCCATCCTATCATAAACCAGAATTTAAGGATATGATACAAAGGTTAGAAAAAAGAGGCTATCATATTGTCTCATTTGGAGATATAATTACTGAAATGTCTGGAGGAGCCACTCCTAAAGCAAAAGGGGAAGCTTACACAAACTCCCGCGGTACCCCGTTTCTTCGTATCCAAAATATCACCGAAGAAGGAATAAAGTTAGATGATGTAAAATATATAAAGAAAGAAATCCATAATGAATATTTAAAGAGATCTCGCCTTAAACCGAAAGATTTACTTTTTACCATAACAGGAAGAATAGGAACTGTGGCTGTTGTGTCTGAAAAATTGGGGGAAGCAAATATAAACCAACATAGCGTTCGAATTCACTTAAATAACTCTGTAAATGAGAAATATATTGCTACATTATTCAATACGGATTTTGGGAAAAAGTTATCCTTGAGACAAGTGTCTGGAGGCACAAGAATAGCTTTAGACTATCGAGCTATTCGCTCTATCAAAATTCCACTTCCACCTCGTAAAATTCAGGATGAGATTGCAGATATGATGGATAAGGCTTATAGGATAAAGAAGGAAAAAGAGAAAAAAGCCGAAGAATTACTTAATTCCATAAATGACTATATTCTCTCCGAACTCGGAATAAAATTGCCCGAACTCAAAGAAGAAAAGTATTATCCTATTACCTCTGATAGAATAAAAGGCGGTAGACTTGATGCAGCTTACTACCAACCTAAGTATTATGCTCTTGAGGGAGCCTTAAAAGGAGGAAAGTATCCAATGCACAAATTGGGCGAGTTTATTAGCTCAATTCATTACGGTGCATCAATTAAGAATATATATGCAAAGGAAGGGATTCCTCTTTTAAGGATACTAAATTTAAGACCAAATGAACTGAATTTATCCGAAGTAGTTAGTCTTCCTTTTGATAAAAAGGAAGAAATTGGAAATGCCTTGGTAAAGGAGGGAGATTTTCTGATCTCAAGAAGTGGAACTATTGGGATCACAACCATTGTGCCCAAAGAAGCAGATGGCTTTGCTTATGGATCGTTTATGATAAGGTTCAGGATCGAAGATAACGAAATCGAGTCGTTTTATTTTTATATTATAATGAATTCAAAAATTGTCCAAGAGCAGATAAAAAGGGTAAAGATAGGAGCGATTCAGGGAAATATAACAATACCAAGCATTAAAAATCTTTTAATCCCTCTTCCTCCATTTCCTACCCAGCAAAAAATCGCCAAAGAAGTAAATTCCCGTCGTGCAAAAACAAGAATACTTAATAAAGAAGCGAAAGAAGTTATAATAAAAGCAAAACAAAAAGTCGAAAAGATGATTCTGTGAGAAATAAATTGAAAAGGATTTATTCCAGCAAAAGGGTCTTCAAAGTGTCTCTAAGCACAATAAATTATATTGCAGTAACAATGGAAATTTAAAATATAGATGGAGGGTGTTCGATGAGTCCTATGTTTAAAATTGAGGGTAAAAAATTAAGACAAGCAAAGACTATTCAATTTTCAGCTGAAAAAGAACTACAAAAACTCATTGAAGATAATTTACTTCCTGTTTTTAAAATTAACTTTATTTCTTCTGAGTTCTCAACAGGCGAAAGGCATGGTGGACGTATTGATACCTTAGGGCTTGATGAGAATAAAAACCCTGTAATAATAGAATATAAAAAGACTGAAAGAGAAAATATTATAAACCAAGGTCTTTTTTATCTTGATTGGCTAGTGGACCATAGAGGAGATTTTGAAATAGCTGCTCGAGATAAATTAGGCAGCAATATCAAAATTAATTGGGACTCACCAAGATTGATGTTAATAGCACGAAATTTTTCAAAATATGATAGACACGCAATAAATAGGATTGGTGGGAATGTGGAGCTCAAAATTTATAGACTTTATGATGGGGATATTTTATCTATAGAAGATGCGATAATGCCAGAATTAGAGAAAATTGGAAAGAAACGGATAACTGTCAAAGGAACTAAATTATATAAAGCAGAAGACCATTTACAAAATAGACCAAAAGAAGTAAGAAATCTTTTTATGGAACTAAGAGAAAAAATACTTGATTTAGGCTCTGAAGTTAGGGAAAAGCCGTTAAAATACTATGTAGCTTATACAACAACAAAGAATTTTACAGAAGTCGTTTTACAAGCTAAAGGGTTAAAAATATATTTAGATATTAGTGAAAAAGAAATAAATGATCCAAAACAACTCACTCGTGACTGTACGCGTGTCGGTCATTGGGCAACGGGAGATATAGTTTTAACAATTAGAGATGCTAAAGAAATAGATTATGCAATTTCTCTAATTGACCAGTCATATAAACTCACTTTATAAAAAGAAAGACAAAAGGGGAAAAGGGACAGGTGTATTAGCTCAATAATTCGGTAACTTTTTGGAGTTTATCAAAAGGCGTCTCATAGTTTAATATAATGGTCGGGGAAAAATAATACGGTAACTAAGAAAATTTTTGCTAAAAATCTTTATAAATCAAGGTTAGGGCATATATCCCAACCAACTTTTTCTATATAAATTTTAACTTTTAAGAATGTTGTGGCGTCTTTATACGTTATATGTCATCACTGCAAGACCGAGAGGATAAGTCATGACTCAAGATGCAATAATTGTAGAGATTGAAAATGTACTGGAACGCTTGGAGATAACGCTAGACCAGTGTACTCGCAAGCTTTTACGTGTAGAAGAAGCTCAAAAAGTAATTGCAGAGACAGATCGAAAACTTGAGGAGTTACTTCCGCCTGATTCTACCGCCTTTCGAATTTATGATCGCTCGAAACGGGAACATACCCTTTGGTGGAAAGAAACTATATCTGGATATGTTCATCCTTGCGATTGTAAGAACATCGAGCAATGGGTCAAAATTGTTCGAACTATCCTCAATGAGTATGAACCAGAATTCCTACGTGGTGAATGTGTTGAGAAAAAGCAGTATTTTCTATCCCCAGGAGATGTATATCGTGCAAAGAAGTTGCTTCTGAAAACTATGAAGCGAGCGAAGAAAAGTTTAGCTGTTGTAGACCCATATCTTGACGAAGAAATATTTGACTATATTGAATCGCTGGATGTGTTAGTTGACATCCAACTCATCACTGCTAATCAGAAGCCGATGTTTCGACAGCTTTACAGTGTTTTAAAAACAACTCGACCAAACATAGAAGCAAAAGTATACCATCATTGTCACGATAGATTTTTGGTCATTGATGGATCTGAAGTTTGGCATCTTGGAGCTTCGATCAATGGAGTCGGTAAGAAGGCCTCTATGATCAACAAAGTTATTGATTTAGCCGAGCGTAATCGTCTTCTCTCAGATTTTAACGCTTGGTGGTCAAATGGAGCGGTAATTTAGTATCGGAGCAGACTATGACAACGGTATATAATGTCAGATTGGCAACTTCCTCTGTTCATCCAAATACCTTCGACAACTTCTTTCATCTGTTGCGCGAGTTTACGGAAAGATAAAAATGGAGTTAAGATGATTGACTCGAAGCAGTTTATAGAAAAATTTAAATCCTTTCCTTTGGATTATATGAACGATTTTGACGAATTTTGGAAATGGAAACTTGAAACTGAATGCGAAAGTGAGCATATTCTTAACGACAACCATCGAAAAGAGACATATGAGAAGCTACACAGAATTCTTAGAAGCTGGCAATATTTCCGCAGCGGAAGAGGCTATAAAGTTGATCCTTGGATAGCTTTAAAAGATTCGCTCAGAAAAATATCTGATGTCTATAACCAAATTAGAAAATACACCTTGTTGGAATTTAGTGAGATTCCTAATGAATTGTTAGAATCGATTTGGCATGAATTTGGTTGCGTTAAAGAGTTCGATGGAAATAAAAAACCCAGTGGAGATTACAATGTTATTTCGATATGTAAACCTTTAATGCTACTATGGGGACAAACGTTGGCTTTTGATTCACGAGTTCGAAAAAATATTCCATGGAGATGTAGCCTTTCGGAATATAAAACTCGATGGAAATTTAAGAATTGGAAGATAATTATGGAAAGATTTCAGCAAGGCTTAAAGCAAAATTCTGAAATTGTTAACTTGTTTAAGAAAGTATCGTCGAGAAAATATAGAACTGATTCCATTGTTCCTTATGGGAGATTTTTGGATATTTATTATTTCTAAACCTCTATGTCATATGGCGTATAATAACTGCTAAATGACTTCGTTCTTCGAACTACAAATGTGCCCGCGCCAGATATCGTTTAGCAGTATAACGTTAGTAGAAAATATTTCTACTTTTTAGGAAAGAAGCGAGCAAGTTCCTTTATCTATCGGAAATTTATTGTTATCAACATCGTCCAGTCCGGGGAGCCATTTTAGGGAGCCAATTTGCGGGTTCCAGCGCACTATTCTCTCTTTTTCCTCCCTTAGAGGGAAGGTTAGGGTGAGAGATAAATTCTCAAAACTCTTGCCATCCTCTAGTTTTCAAAAACCCTATTGACAGATCCAAAATCTTATTGTATAATATAATACAGATAATTGTACGAAAAGGTACAAATAATTGTATGAAATATAGAATAGATAAACAGGATTTATTAGACAGAATTACTATTTGGGATAGTTTTCTCAAAAGGGATGTTCATTTGATTGCCTGTGGTGGAACTGCGTTGACACTTTTGGGAATCAAGGATTCCACTAAAGATGTGGATTTAATAGTCCCCGATTCAACTGAGTATGAATATCTTCTAAATATCCTGAAACAGCTGGGTTATAAATCTGTAAGTGGTGCAGGTTGGGCAAGGGGAGATGGTTTTATTTTTGAGTTATTCAAAGGGAAAAGAATTCATACTACAGAATTACTAGAGTCACCGTTAGATAAGGAAAATCATACTCTAATAAAAGAATTTGCTCATATTTACTTGGGAGTGCTTAACTATTGCGATATTATCATTAGTAAATTGTTCAGAGGGGCGCAAATAGATATAGATGATTGTCTTTCTTTAATAAGAAGTAAAAAGAAAGAAATAAATCTTAAACAGTTAAAGAGACGTTTCCAAGAGACAGCTTCCTTTGATGTATCGGAAGATAAGGTGACCAAAAATTTGGGATATTTCTTAAGAATTCTAAAAGAAGAAGGTTTCAATGATAAACAATGATAATCTCAGCAAAAGATTGAGTATGTTAGGGTTTCCATTACTTGAGGTAGAAGAGTCTCAAGATGCAAATTCTACCCTAGTAGATGTAGTTAAGAGTAAAGACCTTCGTCTATGGGAGGGTTTTCCTGTTATCTTGGCTAATAGCATGGAAAAGGGATTGTTCAATTACGATATGGCAAAGCGATATTTAAAGAATTCGTTTGATGAATCTTATTTGGATACATTGATAATAATGTCACTAGCTCTTTATGAAGTTTTGAATCTAAAATTTTCTTGGGCGAATAAATTTTATAGGTCTCTACAGAACAATCAGAAGAAGAAATTTGATAATTTTGTTAAAAAACTTAAAAAGAATAGGGATTTCAAGGTTGTAGGGCACGTTATGTCAAGCCAAAGATTAAAATCCACCTTCAATAGTTATTTTAGTCAGGGACAATCAAGACTCAATGATTTACTTTCTATAAAAGAACAGTTTGATCTTGAGTATTCACTCTCGCAGGTTTTTTCATCCAAGCAAAAAGAGCTGTTTTTAAAGAAATTAAAAGGTGAAAAACTAACCAAGACAGAGAAAGAATATTTCTCCAGGGTAGTGAAAAAAAAAGTCGTAGCCCTAGCTAATCCAAAATTACATCGTTTATCTCAGAAGTTATTAAGATAATAACGATGGGGGATTCAATCTCTCTATCCTTGTTTTAAATGAACCAATAATAACAAAAGTAGAAAAGAGAGGAGCCTCTCAAGAAGAAAGTATTACTGTTCTAGGTGTGACGAACTAAACTTCAATCGACACTAACTTTTGTGAAAACTCCCGAAAATTCTTATTTTTTTCTTTTCCGTGGAGAAGCTAGGTTAAAACGCTTTGCATACATTTGTTCTATCCACTCTCTAACAGGAATTTTCCATTTTTGTTTTGGATTGGGAATATTTTTGATAAGACTCCTCGGATTTAGACTCAATTCCTTTGCCATCTGAATATGTTTTGTTGAAAGACGACATTTTTTGTAAGCTTCTTTCCAAAGCTCATCCTTTTTCTTATTTTTTCCCATGATTACCGTCTTTATGCTTGTAATATTGGAATTTTGATTCCGAAGAAATCGGTGAAGCCCTTCTGTTTTCCCCCTTAAATATCTTAATAACGATAGGACTTACCCAATATTCCTTATAGTAATACTGTTTGTATCTCATATCCTAGCGTTTTATAGGTCTTTGTTCTTTTTCTATACATCCCTAAAAGCACAGGTATCTCTTTATCTACATAATCATAGATGCGGATTTCTTCTTTGCCGTGGTAGCTGCGGTGTAGCCGACCTGCATACTGGACCACTTTTCCTTTGAATGAGATAGGCATAGTTATGAAAAGTGTATCCAGCCGCGGCTCATCAAACCCTTCTCCAATATAAGAGCCTGTTGCCAAAATAGCTTTCTTTTTGTCATCAGGACAATTGCGCAGTTCCTTTAAAATTTCTTTGCGTTCTTTTGCCCTTAATCCACCATATAGAACAGCCAAATACTCAATTTTTTTCTGAAGCATACCTTTTAACAGTTTAAGATGTTCCCTTCTTTCAGTGAGCACAATGGGAAATCTACCCTCCTCTGCTACTTTAACTATGTCATTAACGATTAATTCATTTCTTTTCCTGTCATTTATCAATTTTGGCCAAAGATCATAAATATTAGATTCACCAGACCATTCGCAAACGAATTTTGTCGGTCTCGGAATTATAAGATATCTGGAAATCTGTTTTATAACATCTTTTTGCTTTCTTTGATAACAAATGGGGCCACATTGCATATGAATAATCGGTTGGTGCCCATCACGGCGATAAGGAGTAGCAGTAAGTCCTAGTATATATTTTGCTTTTGCCTCCATCAAAACTCTTTCAAAGGAAACAGCACTAATATGATGACATTCGTCTACTATAACAAAACCATAATCGGCTATTCTATCATCCACCACACCTTTCCTCTCCATGCTTTGAATCATGGCAACATCCAAAAGTCCATTGGCCTTATTCTTTCCAGCACCTATCTGTCCGGTATCTTTCAAATCAATACTGAGAAAAGAAGCCAGTTGCACTTGCCATTGTTCCATAAGGGGCTTGCGGTGAACTAATATTAAAGTATTTGTCTTTCTTTTAGCAATAGCATATATCCCAAGAACTGTCTTTCCTAACCCAGAGGGAGCAACCACGACTCCTATTTCATTTTTTAATATTTTTCTGGATGCAATTTGCTGTTCTCTATTCAAACTTCCATAAAATTTAAATTTGACTTTCCTGCCCTGTGTTCGCTCATCTTTCATATCTACTTTGATCCCGTACTCATTCATTAAATAAAAAACATCTTCAAGACAGCCCCTTGGGATGCAAAGATAACTATCCAGAATCTCAGAACAGCATATAACTCTCGGTGTTAAAAAAGTTGATAAGCGCATACTTTGCCGCCTGTAAAACTCTGGATTTTGAAATGCTGCTAATTGCTTGATTTGATTCAGAAGCACTGAAGGTAAACTCTCGGTCTTAACATATATTCTATTAGCCATTACTAATTCAACTCTATCTGGTAAATTTTTTACTACCGGTTTATATCTTTGCTTTCCTGAAGGTAATCTCATCCAGGGTGGATCATTCTCATCTATAGGACTAATTCTAACTCCTATAATTTGCCCTTTTCTAGAGGCCTCTTTTGAAATTCTTTCAACATGGCGAGGAGACATTTTTTCTAACGTGGATAAAAACTTCCACTGGTCACTATAAGGGATACAATCCTCATCTATAAAAACGCTATTTCTGTGCCTTACAGCTTCTTTTTGAAATGGCAGGGCTATCAAATTACCAAAGCCACCTTTGGGCAAAGTATCTTGGTTAGGAAATAACCTATCGTAACTTTTCATATTAAGCTGATAACGTCTGGACATAGTTTTTGTAATTAAGAAACTACCCATTCTTCTTGCCAGTATTGCAGGAATATTCTCTTCAAAAAATATCCACGTATGTGCTCCATTGCCAGAGCGTGAGCGTTCAACTGCTACAGGTACACCTTCCTGCAAACAGGTTTCTTTGAAAGTAAACACATTATCCACCCAATCTTCTTTATCAAAATCAACTGCCAAAAAATAACAACTCTCGTCTTGCAACATAGGATAAATTCCGACCACATGTGCACCTTCCAAATGTTTGCCAATCACATCATCATTTAGGGGCAAAAATTCTCTATTAGGACACTGCGAACATTTCATTATAGGTTTTTTACAAACCTGCCGTACCCATTCATTCTTACAAACAGGGCTATAGCCCACCTTGTCGGTCCTTTTACTTATCCACAAACGCGCATAAACATCTTCACGGCCCCGAAATAGGCTGCGGAATAAGCTAATTTTGTTAACTGTTGAAAATTCATAAGAATTTCGTTCTTCGCCAAGAGTAGCATTATAATTTTGAAGACCAGTAGTGTGAATTTCTTCTCGGAGGGCTTTTAACTCACTAATGAGCTTCTTCTTTTGTGTATCAAGTAAAGCAATTTGCCATTCTATTCTTCTTACATTTTCTAAAAGCTTTCTTCTTTTTTCTTCCTTATTCATAATTCTATATCTTTCTTTCTGCTTTTAAAAATAACTGCCTGTAAAATTTTTATTTTTTGTTTGGTCGAAAATACCTTTTCCATATTTTTATCTCATAAACAAATAGTTTACAATTTATATAACTTATGGTTCGTATCTTATGAACATTTAGAGGGCTTGTCAACCAATTTTGCAGGAAAAAGCCCCCGCCTGCCGTGACAAACCATATAATTATATGTATAATTATATGGAAAGGATATTATGGATATTAAAGCTGGTAGTTTTATTTGGAATCAAGAAAAGAATTAATCAATATCCACAAACATGGAATTGATTTTTATACTGCAGCTAAAGTATTTAAGGACCCTAAAAGAAAAATTTACATAGATTCTAAACATAGCAAACAAGAAGAAAGGCTTTTTTGTATTGGTAGCCTCGGAAGCAAAATCTTAACGGTTCGATTTACCTACCGTGGAGGCAAAATTAGAATATTTGGTGCTGGATATTGGAGAAAGGGGGTACAGTATTATGAAAAAAAAGACTGATATAAATAAACCTATTGGCAAAATGACTAGAATTGATGATTTTCTTCCCACACCAGAAGAGTTGGCAATTCCAGAAAAAAGAGTAAAGGTCACAATATCTTTAAGTAAGTCAAGTGTAGATTTTTTTAAGCAAGAAGCAAAAAAGTATCATACAAAATACCAGAAGATGATACGTAACTTACTTGATAAATATGCCAGGCAACATTTTCATTAAACGAAGCTAATAGAAAGCAATTTAGATGCCAGTTTCTTAGGATGAGACCACAAAATTTTACTACCATTCGCCTTGTTCCTGATATTCGTTTACGCAGAGAATTTTTTGGTGGTTTAGTTTATGACACGCGGAATGGAAATATACTGGAGGTTGACAGGGCTACTTTCCAATTTCTTCGTTTGATAAAAGACAGGGCGTTGGACCTCAACGATATCATAGCCTCTCTGGTGCAAAACAATATTATAAAAAAGTTTGATAAATCTATAGATGAGACCTTACAAAAGTTATTGGAATTGAAAATCATAGAAAAGAATGATGACTCGTCATCATCGCCCGTTTCTATAGCTCAAGATCCAATCAAAATTAATCATAAATCCTGGCTTTCAGCACCAGAGACCGTGCATTGGGCAGTAACTTACCGCTATCAAGAAAGCTGTCCTGACTGTTATGCCCGACGTTTTTCTTTCATCAAAAATGAGCTTGATACTTACCAGGCTTTGAAACTCATCGATAAAATTGCTCACTGGGGTGTATTTCAACTGGCCATCGGCGGTGGTGAACCCTTTATCAGAGAAGATCTGCCCCAGCTTGTCCATCCAACTTTCCTTGCGGGAAATTTAGTGGAATCTGAGCCAGAATTCCTATGGGACCAGTCACGGATACTCCGCAAATACCGCTCTTTTCGTACTAAAAAAACATTTACCCATAGTTGGTGTGGTATTTGCCAGGCAAAAGACAACTGCGGTGGGTGTCGTGTTTTTGCCTCAGATGGATTAGGAGGTGATCCAGGCTGTCCCGAACCACTTTTGCCTCCCTTAACCCAGCTTGGTAATATCGGCAGGAGTTTGGATTTGACTGAATACTTGAAAAATCATCATACAATTTCAGTAAAAGAATATATGGATCGCTATAGGGTAGGTCAGCAAAAAGCGATCAAAGAGCTTAATGTTTCGCCTGATGCAGTGAGCACCACTGGAAAATCTATTCGGAAGAAACGAGATACCTGCCAACATATTGAGGAAGATATTGTCTTAGAGGTACAAAGGATAATTGGCTTTACTAAAGCGGGGGTCCCTTATGTACCTTATAAACAAGTTTCAGAATGGATTGAGAGCCGGGCATATCTAAAGGATTATCCAGAGTGGATTAGACAACAGATAAACAGAGAAAAGAAGAAAGGAGAAGGAAAAAATGAAGATTCTAAGTATACGTAAAGGGTTTCAAGCAGACCATAGTTCGACCTCTTATGAATTCTTTGCTATTGAAAAAACATTAAGCCGTTCAGAACGGGGAAAAGTTGCCAGCCTATCCAGTCGAGCCAGACCAAGTAGGCGAAGAGTAAGTTTTATCTACCATGGCGAGTGGAGTGACCTGCCTGGTGGTTGGGAGCCTCTTATGGAAAAATATTACGATGTTATGTATTCGGAAAGCTACGATTGGTGGACTCTGGCTATAGCTTTTGATGCAGATCAAAAGACAACCAAGGAAATTGAGAGATATGAATTTAGAGGCACAGATGACCTTGGTGTATCTGTAGATTCCAAAGGAAAGCGGGTAATTGTTACCATTTACTGTCGTCTCAGTCCAGAATTTTATGCCAACAACAACTCAGATTATGATTATTACGAGGATGATGAAGAAGAGGATGAATTTGAAGAAGCAATTGAATCAGAGGATTCCTTATTGAACTCACTGGCGCAAAATCGTGAATATCTAAAAAATAGTGACTACCGCCTACTCTATGGAATCTGGCAGCAGTATGGATTTGAATCAGAAGAAGAGGAAGAGTTTGAAGGCAAAGTTCCCCTTGAACCTCCTAAAATGGATAAGTTACCCCAGTCAATTGAATATTTACTGTCGGCATTAGAGGGGATTTAGTTTCCTCTGCAAATGGGAAGATACAAGAAGATGGATTCTTCTTTGCTTCTTCTGCCTCTTTTTCTAATTGTGCCAATTGCTTTTTTATTTTCTCCTGTGTAAATCCATAGAAGGTCATTTCCCAGAGACAGTGCCCGATAATATCTAATTCAGAATATAACATCATCCCACTTGTATTTGTCTATCAAATCTTTGAATTTCATAATGGGTTCCTCTATGAGTTATGTTCTGATCAATCTCATCTGGCGATAAGTTTATCACCTTTCTTCTCAATTCGCAATAGCGGAAGAAGAATCTCACGCCAATCATCTGTCGAACCGTTCACACCATTGATTTCAAGCCCTTCGTCATCGTAGTATATCTCCAGCTTTTCATCGCAACAACCACATTTCAAAAGATATCGTGGCATTTTCTTCCCTGACCCCTTTTTGTGATAAACCCTGATTTGAGGATAACCGTCTGGTCTTGTGTAATAAAAGCGGTTGGTTCTTTTCAGTATGTTCATTTAACCCTCCATTTACCCAGTAGTAATACTTATCATCCCAACATTATTAATGAACACTACAACTACCCAAAATTCATATTCTTTACATAAGGAATAAAGAAATACCTATTAGAAGGTATTGACAGCATTTTACTTTTCATAATGAACAACCCTGTTATATAATCCAATGGCTTCAACGTGTTGATAAGGCAACTGCCATGATGGCTAAATAGCTAAAGCTATTTAGCCGAGCATATTGACTCAGGATATTGTATGTGGCGGGTTCAGCGACCCCCAACCGATTTTATTATTAATGATAGGAAAAGTCAAAACACGCCTACTTTAGTTACCTGTTTGGCTCCCCTGATCGGAGAGCTCTGGGTATGTTATCAACATCGTCCAGTCCGGGGAGCCAATCTTGAGTTTTGCCACATTGAGCTATAACATCGAACGGGCTTTTCAGCTTGAATAAAAGGTTTCTGCCACTCAAAACAGGGTTCTGAAGTAGGAAATTTAAGAGGGTTCTTTTTTCAGTTACTTCAGAACTTTCGAAAATTTCTAGAGCTCTGCTCGCCAAATCTAATACCTTAGAAGCTGTTAAATAGAAGTTTTCATCAGCTTTACTATGCTCTTCCATCTGGATGAATAAGTCTTGCTGTTTTTCTTTGTATTCTTTTAACTTTTTGTCATACATGTCGTTAGTAATTCTCCTCATAAGCCTCATCTACTTCACTGATGAGCTTCTTAAATTCAATCCAATTATTATCAAAGAGACATAATCTAAGACCCTTTTCAGTAGGTCCCGTATAGTTATCCGTTTTAGCAAATATCCTAAGGTCTAGCTTCTCATTATCTATAATGGAAATAACAAGGTCCTGGTTATCGGATAGCCTAATACGACCTATTTCTTTTGCACTCAATTGCCACCTCTCCATTTTCACCCTCCAATACTACGACATTATCGTTTTACAATGACACTTTTCGCCTAAAGCAGACTACGGATACCCACAAATATGACGAACCATAATCCTACCGCACATAACCAAGCCAATGAAGCTCTCATCCATCGCCGAAATGTTGCCAAGTAGCCAAAAGCCCCAATCGCCAAAGTCGCCAGAAAGCAGAAAATATTCACTGGCACCAAAACCCATCCTTCAGGGATGATACGTACCAACGCTTCCCAGACCCCGATTAAGACCGCCGAAATAATTAGCCAACCTATGAGCACCATTACTTGACGTACTTCAGGAGTTCTGCTTCGTAATTGTTGATAAATTTGAAGAACTCCAATATTGAGGTCTTTATATTAAATTTTTCCAATTTTTGTAGTTCTATGCTACTATCGGATACATTTTCCTTAAAACAATCCTCGAGATTATTCAGGTATTCTCTGTTTGTGTCAGTTCGAGCATGAGCAGACTTGACATTACTAAATTGTCTTGTGTCGCCCAGTATTAAGACTTTCTTGGCTCTCAGGAGGGATGGGAACGCTTGGGCGATACTCACTTGTGAAGCTTCGTCGATAATGACCAAATCAAATATCTCTGGTTCTAGTGGAATATATTCGGCATAATCCCTAATGCCTGCCAAAATACAAGGAAAAGCATTCTTGAGTTTTAAGAATTGATCCTTAGGAAATCGCTTCTTTTTCGTAATAATATCTTTCAGTGCTCTGGCGTCAGCTTTGTTGTTCTCATAAAAATCTACTAAACGGCTGTCCATCTTGTAGGTCATTTGGATTGTTGCTAGGTTTTCCAGGTCTTGCTTTCGTCCGGCATAGTCCAATTCTGGCATATTCCCGAAACTTTTCTCTATCTTTTGATTAATGCTGACATATCTGACTAACCTATTAATATCCTGACTACTCATCCTTACTAGTTCGTTGTTGTACGCAGTTGCAAAGTCCATTAAGTCAACCCCTGACTTCTTCATAGTGGCCGGATACTTCGTCAGGTTATTTGTGAGGTATTTGATATCTTCACGTAATGCGACTATTTCTTGCATCGACTTAACTAGCTCTTCATGAGTGAGTAAACGGTGAATAGTCTTGCTGTAATCAAATTCAGAAACAGAAAGTGGTCCGATTTCTTCTTCAAGATTGTCTATGTAGTCAAGAATCTCGAGGACTTCCCCCAATTCACCAACGCATTCATGAGGTTGCTCAAATCCTGTGTAGCGATAAGTCTTTCTGAAATCCAGATTAAGTGCCTTAACTTGTTTTCTCTTTAGAAAATATCCAAAGAGCCAATTTCTTAAGTCTTCGTAATCGATTACGAATCTATTCAATCTGTCCGAATCGTCGTCTGATAGTTCTTCAAAACCGGAAAGCAATGAAATCTTCTCTCCAAAAAACTCCCTTAACTTATGTAGTTCTTTTTGAAGAGCGGCAAGAAAGTCTACAAATCTTTGGAATCTATAAAAGCTGCCAAGATCTTCTAAAGACAGATTGAACAATCCAAATATCTCAGAATTGTCTTCTACGAGTTTGCTCCTCAAGTTCTTGAATACTCTCCAGAATTCTTCTAATTCTATTGCTGAATCAGATTGACTTAGGACCTCATCAATATCTACCACATATCCTTTTTCTTCAAAGTATCCTTCTAGGTCATGCAAATCGTAGATTTCGTTTATGTCTATTTCTCTGTAGGCAAGGACCTCAGCTTCCAAGTCTTCCTTTAGGGTATTGGCTCCCTTGTCGAGGTCACTGTCAAGATTCTCATGGTTTTTCCTTGTCGCCTGATAGAATGTTTTGATTCTTTTCATCATCATCGGTGCAAATATTCGTGCATAATTGCTCCCGGCTCTTCCCAATCTTAGGATGGGATTCTGGAAATTCTCTTTGCCCCTTGCTTTGTTCATAGCCGTATTTATCTTGTTTTCAACAACATCAAGAGCTTCCTTTTTGTCCGATAACACAAGCACAGACTGGTTCCTTTGTATTGCATTGAACACAATGGCGGCTATTGTATGGCTTTTCCCGGTACCTGGTGGTCCTTCCACCGTCACATATTTACAGCCATCCTTTTTTAGTGCCGATAGAATATGCAACTGTTCGCTGTTGAGGGGGATAGGACTCGTAAATACGAGGCGATCGCTTGTTGGTTTGTTGTCCCAATCTTCCTCTATTCTCCGGTTGAAAGGCTCGGGATTCTTGTGTATGAAATCTTCAATTAATTTGTTAAAAGCCATTGCAATAACACTATCTTCTTCATTTATTCTCTGGAGAATATCCTCGTAATCATTTACTAGTGATTCATCTGATTTATCAAATATAGCCACATAGCAAGAATTAGATAGTCTAGTCCAAAGACTTTTGGCAACTTGTTGAGTTGGGTCATTAGTGTTGATAGTCGAATCCAGTCGAAAGAAGTTAACAATTTTGTCAAGTATTCCGGTCATAGTACTTCTAAACTCCTCCCGATGTTCGGCAAGATAGATTATTCTGTCTTTAACTATTTCTGGGTCTCCCTTTGTGCCTTTCTCTTCATTATATTCTTGAGCGACATATCCTGAAGCTTTCTTGTTTACAAAGACCTGCGAGTCGAACTCTAGCTTTAGAACATCATTCTCTGGCTGGATAGCAAACGGGATATAGAAAATGGGGTATTTTTCCCCTTTGAATGCAATATCACAAAAATAGAGATAGAACTCCTGCTTGTCTAAAATACGTCTGTTTCTTTCAATCTCAAAAACTTCTGCAAACAGGTCCGTGACTTTGAAGCTTTCGAAAAAAGTATAAATGGCGTTTTTGATTTCTCGTAAGCTAAAGACTGGTTGCAATTCTTCAGACATATCTATTTTATCTCCTGTGAGAAGACGTTTCAATATTTCAGAAATATTGTCTTCCAACAAAGAAATCAAAACAGAAGATAGTTCCTCTTCCATCAAATAGATGCTGTTCTCGTCTCCTAAGTTCAAGTTTTCCAGCGGTTTTTCCAGACTATTCACAAAGGGCAAAACAAGGTCCTGTTTGATTATTTTAGAAATGTTCTCTATAGAAACTGTATATGCTTGATCCAAATCTTCTTTATGTAGAGTACCGCTTTTTTCTATTTCTTCCCCGACCTTTCCTAGCATGTTACTGGTTTCCTCTTGGGAGAGCTTTTCTGTCTGAAGCTTAAGTAAGTCCAGGAGATTACTGGGGATATTTGTATTGTGCGCTCCCTTTCGGATTTTAAGGGTGTTCTCGTCGAAAGTGCTATTGATTGCCTTCCATACCAAGGCGTTGAAAGAGGGGTATTTGGTGAGATTAAGCCCAATAAGAAGGTTGTCCTTGTTGCGAAGCTGAACACTTCTTTTAGGATTTCTTCTTCTGTGGAAATCTGTTTCCAAGAAATCCATGAAATACTTGGCCACTTCTTTAATGAAGGCTAGGCTTTTTTTCGGAGTATTTGCATTTTTTTCTTGGGTAGGTATTCCCGACATACTAGGCATTCTCCTTTTACTGCTGAATATTTCAAGCACATTTGGAAATTTATAGCGAAAAATGGTAGAGCAATTAGGATTGGGGCAGCGGACACGCAGAATTTCACTGGACTTGGGAAGACGGAGTTTCTTTTGGCAACGAGGATTAGGGCAATTGACTACAACTTTTTCCGTATTCAAATACACCTCCTCCACTCCTTACTTCTGTCATAGGTCATGTTCCCCACGACATCAGGATATTTCCTCATAATTCCTACTAATAAGTTTTTTGACTATCGGACAGCCCCATTTGACCCATTTATTCCTGTCCATTTTCCTTGCCAGCAAATAGGCAATGTTAAGGCAAATTAGGAGAAAACAACTCTACTTTTTCAAAACAAAAAGCTCTTAAGCGTGTTATTGATTTGGGTCTAACACTTCCGATTGGATGGTGTGCAACTATGCCATTTTCTGGTATGAATGAAGGGAAAGATTCTCTTGGATTTCTCATGAGGCAATACCTCTCAATAAAGATAATGCTCTAGCAAAACAGCGAGAAATCATCTATGGTTAGCGATACTATAGCATAAAATGGCGATTTTGTCAAATTTCGAGATTCTTTTGGCCTTGATGATTGCCTCAACAACATACCCCTAAATTAGATTGGCAAGTGCTGAGATTTATTTCCCAGTATAACACGAGATCAATCTTACTCTCCGAGTTTTGAAAATATGTTATATCGTGGACGTCAGGCATAGTTGTTTGTCTCGTTACCTTCCGGCTACTGCCTCCCCTTTTCTATCCCTTTGGCCAGTTGATTACCTTAACTGGCATAAAGTCCGTCCAATGCAAATTTACACGTGTGATCTCGACGGGCATCGCTTTGGCTTCTTCGCTAGCTCCGGCAGGCCTGCTAACAATGTTAACTTTTACCAATATTCCTGCTAACAATACAGCAATTAGAGTTAAAACAAACTTAGTGTACCAATCAATCTGTACTATTACCTGTTGCATGGTTCACCTTCCTTGCTTAAAAATTCTCTCTATCCCACAATTGACTTGAAAAAAATCTGTTGATAGAGGTATTTTAATTTTCCCTAGGTCTTATAGGTTGCCTTTGCCTGGGAAAGCGCCTCTATGAGCCTCTATGAACGTCTTTTTCCTACTCTTTACCTCTCTCTTAATCTCTGAATATCCTTTTCCTTCGACTCTATGTCTTTTTTCAGTTTCGTAATTTTACTCCCTAACTTCTTAAGCTCCACGTTGCCAATTCTCTTCTTCAGGTGAAGCTGGTATGTCTTTTCCCCTAGCTCTTTGAGAAAACTTTCCATTTCCTTTTTTCTCTGTCTGATCTCGGACTTTAGTTTGGCAACCCGGCCTATTTCTTTTGTTTCAAGGGCGAATTTTTCTATTCCTTCCTGGGTAGTTTTTTTAATTTTCTCCCCTAGTTTATCTAGTTTTTCTCCCCAGTTTTTAGCTTCTGCCCTGGTCTTTTCCACCCCTTTCTGAGTACGGCTTCTAGTTTTTTCCGCTAACTTATCTAGCTTCTTTCCCAGTTCCTCAAATCCTCCCATCTTCTTGTCTTCCTTCACTTCACTTTTTCTCCTTTTTAAAATATCTTTGTTACTCTTACCTCTACCTTTTTCACATCGGGAATCCCCACCTGTTCCACAAGATATTTTTTAACCATCTCTTGGAAATCATTTACCAGACGAGGAACTCCTCCTTCTGCCTCACCATGAGCTGACAAGGTTACATAAGATTCGACTCCCTCTTTTGCAGGCTTGATTTTTATCTTTGCACCTGTCACCTCCTCCATTTTTTCCCCTATTCTTTGGATGAATTTAGATATTGCTTCTGTGGATATACTCAAGGGCCCTAAAGGATTAGAAAGGGTAATCCATCCACCTGCACCTTTAAGCCAGGTTGATATGGGCAGGTAAATACTAAGAACAAGAAGGAATAGAAAAACAGCTCCTGCAGTTAATCTGATAGTGAGCTCAAGCCACATCTTCGTCAGAGCAAAGTATACAGTAGTCCGAGGGATGAATCCTGCATCTGCTAAAAATCCGGCCAGAGAAAACGCTCCTAGGGCAACTAAACCCACCACCCATAAAACTTTTTGATAGGCTCTCATTTCTCATCTCCCTTTTTCTTGCTAAAAATTTAATCTATAATTCTCAACTCTCTCTTAGCCCTCCAGCTGCACTGTTTATTTTTCTTTACTTCACCTTCTCTCTCAACCCTTTCTCCGGTCTAAACTTGGGGGCTTTTTTCGCTGGGACCTGGATAGGTTCTGTTATTTGTGGGTTGACTAGCTTGACAAATTGGTGGAACTGTGGTGTGGTTGCATTTGGTGGTGCCTCGGATTGCTCGGATTGTTAGTCTGCGGTCTTTTCAGATGATCTTATGTTTGCTGCGCGAGGACCCTTAGGTCCTTCCTCAGTTTCGAATTCCACGGGTTGTCCTTCTTTTAAAGAATCGAAGCTCAGACCCTGAAGGCCTGTTTGGTGGAAGAATACATCTTTTCCATCCTCGGTGGCGATAAATCCATAACCTCGGTCTCTTATCAATCGTGCTATTGTGCCTTTGGCCACTTTATTATTCTCCTTAAGCTGTGGTGCCTATTTTTCTTTACTTCACCTTTTCCCTTAACCCCTTCCCCGGCCTAAATTTGGGGACTTTTTTTGCTGGGATCTGAATAGTTCCTCTGGTTTGGGGGTTGTTATCCGATGACAAATTTCTCTCTAAAGGTTTCACAGGCATCGGTTAGTTTATTGACCTCATCATCTGATAATGATTTGCTTTTGTATTGGTAGGGCATAGTTTTTTCTTTATCCAAATAAAGATATCTACTCTTATTGGTTTACCATCAATTTTAATGTCTGGAAACCTTTATTCCCTTTATTTTTTATTCTTTTTCTGTTAAATTTATGGTCACAGTT
>Ga0307438_1000362_pt1 | contig 36326 bp, 35 predicted proteins | sample SalMarWE160110MG_FD_202144 | JGI IMG/M metagenome (GOLD analysis project Ga0307438, IMG submission 202144) | Salt marsh sediment microbial communities from the Plum Island Ecosystem LTER, Massachusetts, United States - WE1603-110 | ecosystem: Environmental > Aquatic > Marine > Intertidal zone >... | reverse complement strand
TACCTCTACGCTCTGGCTTTGTAAGGTGCGTGGAGACAAGGTCAATCGCAGAGGTATTCCTAGGAGGTCGGCATCGTTGAATTTAACGCCGGGAGAGTCATCACGGTCATCGAACAGCACTTCAATACCTTCTTTTTGTAATTCTTGATAAATTTTTTCTGCTGTAGGGAGGACTGCCGACTTGTCCAACGATAGAGGACAAAGATGGACTTGATAAGGGGCTACAGAGAACGGCCAAATAATGCCTTTGTCATCGTGGCTTTGTTCTACTATAGCTGCCAGCAATCGCCCCAGTCCAATGCCGTAGCAGCCCATGACAATGGGACGGGAGGTGCCATCATTATCTAAGAAGGATGCTCCGAATCTCTCACTGATGAAGGTGCCCAACTTAAATACATGTCCCACCTCAATACCCCGAGACGAGCATAATTCACCACCGCACTTGGAGCAGCTATCCCCAGACTGAGCCAGGGCGATATCAGCCGTAAGGTCAACCTGAAAATCCCTGGGGTAATTGGCATTCTTAAAGTGATACCCCGGCTTATTAGCACCAACAATGAAGTTGGAGCCTGAGGTTATAGAATCATCAGCAACAACTTTAATTCCCTTTACCCCTATGGGTGAGGCAAAACCGGCTACAATTCCAGCTTCATTTACTTCGCCTTCCGTAGCCAGGCGAAGCTCAGTGCACTTTAAAATGTTTCTCAACTTCGTTTCATTGACTTCCAGATCGCCTCGAATGATAACGAAGATAAATTCTCCGTCGGCAAAATAAAACACCGCCTTAAGCGTTTGATTTGTCGGCACACCGACAAATCCAGCCACCTCCTCTATGGTTTCCGCCTCCGGCGTGGCTATCTCCTCCAAGGGAAGTGGATTTCCAGCATCGCCCCTTGCTTTCGCAGATTGAGCCTTTTCGGCATTAGCGGCATAGCCACAACTGGAACAATAAATGACTTCGTCCTCGCCGGTCTCAGTGATAACCATAAATTCGTGGGAATCCTTGCCACCTATGGCGCCACTGTCAGCCTCTACCATCATTGTGGGCAAGCCGAGGCGGGCATAAATGTTCGTGTAAGCCTGACACATACTCTGGTAACTTTCATCCAAGCCAGCCTCGTCGGCATCAAAGCTGTAAAGGTCTTTCATGATGAACTCGCGGACCCTTATTAAGCCGCCGCGAGGTCGAGGCTCATCGCGAAGCTTGGTCTGTATTTGATAAAGGAGCAAGGGAAGCTCCCGGTAGCTTTGCACATAGCGGTGGACAAGGTCGGTAATAACTTCTTCATGGGTGGGTCCCAGAGCCAGTGTATGCTCTTTGCGGTCGGTCAAAGTGAATAAGGATTTGCCGAAGGAAACATACCTGCCCGACTGTTGCCACAATTCAAAAGGCTGCAACACGGGCAGCATCAATTCCTGCCCGCCAGCCTTGTCCATTTCTTCCCTGATTACGTTTTCTATCTTTTTGAGCACCCGCCACCCCAGAGGTAAGTAAGAATAAATTCCGGCAGCCTCCTGGGCAATCATGCCCGCTCTGAGCAATAACTGATGGCTTACACTTTCTGCTTCAGCGGGCGCCTGTCGTAATGTCTTACCAAAAAGTTTAGAAAAACGCATTTTCGCTTGTTTTTATCTCCCCTTTAATGTATAGAAACGCTCCCTCAGTGGCACCTCTCTTTTACTTAGCTGAAGAAGTTCCTTATATTCTTCATCCAATTCGTCATAATGTGTAAGGATGAGGTCGATCAGTGTTCCTCCGTCTATGAGAGCGATTGGCTTTTTCCCTTCGGCTTCAGCTTCAGCCTGGGCTTGCTTAGTAAAGCCCCCTGTAGTAATAAGAACCCCGTGTTCGTCTACGCCTAAGGTCCCTCTCAACTTTAATATGTCTTGGTTGCTAATATGCCCGCTGGTCCGCTTCACCTGAGCTTTGAGGGTAATATTCGCAAGTCCTTCTGGATTTAATGTTCCAATAACATCTACCCCTCTATCACCTGTATATTGTGTTGCTGTAGCTTCAAAGCCAACCAAAGTTAGTAAGTGCGTTACAAAGTGCTCAAACTTCTCTGGGGCCAAATTGAATAACCTGCTAATAATAACTTTGGCTAGCTCATTACCTTGCACTGTTACCGGCGGTTCTCCCCCAGGTGGAGGTATGACAAGCGACATTATTTCCTGTTTGCGGTGGTCAAGGCTGAAAACTGTAAGCAAACAGCCGAGGCTTGTCTTAAGCTTTATGGGAATGGTATCCTTTTTAACTTCCTTAATCCATTCCACATTCCTGCGCTGCAAATATGGGCAACCATCTGCCCAATCGTCTTTATACTCATAAGAGCCGATTACTCTTCCCATGAGAGCCTTTCCTTTCGCCATATCAGGAACTACAACTATGTCACCTTCTTTCATCTCCCTTACAAATTTCACTACTTGCCCAAAGCCTTGACCAATCTGAATTTCAGCGCCTTTATAAGTATCTTTGTATCTCTTAGTAAACTGGTCTCGAACTTCACCCCAGCTTCTTTGCTTATTTGCAAGCCATTCTAGGTTTCCCAACTCATTCCAACCTATGGCTATATATTTACCTTTCCTTGCGTGCTCTACAAATTTTCCGCCTCGCCCTAACCGTATACCCCAATATCTTGTTTCCTTTTCGCTCATTGCCTGCCTCTCACATGCTTGCTTTTACCGTCTTTTCTATTTTCAATTGACTTCAGGTTACCAAGTTATGTGGGTAGCGTATCTGACTTTAGCCCCTTGGACAATTATTGTCTGGTCTGGGGAAGCAACAGTGATTAGGTAGTCAAAGATACCTTCCCCAATCTCCTTGCCTGGAGCTGGCTCGCTCTTACCTGAGTCCAAAAGCCCAAGGGTTTTAACTAAACGCACGAAAGCTTCACCAAGTTCCTTGGCTCGTGCCTCCGAGGTAGCTGCAGGAACGATGATAGCAAGAGAAAGGTCATATCCGTCCTGTGCAATGGCAGCGTCCAAGACGTCTGGATATGCCTTGATTTGATCTATGGCAGCGTTTTTACCTACTTCAGTGAGTGTCGGTGCTGTCTCTTCTGGTGCACAGGCAGCAAATAAAGGTAATAACGCTAATATGAAAGCTAAGAAGACTAACGACATTTTGCTTCTCATTAATTCACCTCCTGCATGATTTGATGTTACTGATTGTTTCTCAGCTTGATATCACCACATGGTATTACCTTTGCCACAGATTTCAAAGTAGGTTGTTAAATCCCTGTCACACCCTCTCAACTTCTGCCATTAAGGCTTCTAATAGATTATCCTCACTCGCTGTGCCCACTACCTCCCCCTTCTTAAATATAGCACCTTTGCCCTTGCCGCAGGCAATGCCGACGTCGGCATCCTTAGCCTCGCCGGGGCCGTTGACTACGCAGCCCATGACTGCCACCTTAACTGGTTGGCTTACTTTTTCCAGGCGCTTGCTTACTGCCTCAGCCAGGGCAATGATATCAACTTCAGCCCGGCCGCAGGAAGGGCAGCTCACCAGGGTTGGACCCCGCTGGCGAAGTCCCAGGCTCTTTAGAATTTCGTAAGCAACGAATACTTCTTCACAGGGATGAGCGCTCAGAGAAACGCGTATGGTATCACCAATCCCTTGATAGAGAAGTATACCGATGCCTATAGCGCTGCGGACGGCTCCCGTCCGGGGAAGCCCGGCCTCCGTGACGCCCAGATGTAGTGGATAGGGCATTTTATCGGCAATCATTTGATAAGCCCGAATGGTGACGGGCACATCAAAGGCTTTGAGGGAGACCTTGATTAAACTAAAGTCCAGGCTTTCCATAAGCCTTGTCTGCTCCAATGCCATGTTGGCCATGCGCTCAGCCGGTGGAGTGTTGGGTTGAAAATCGGCAGGTAAACTGCCGGCATTCACTCCAATACGGATAGGCACCTCTCTTTCTTTAGCAGCAGCTACTACCCTGGCAATCTTCTCTTTGTCCCCTATGTTGCCGGGATTGAGGCGGAGCCCGTCAACACCTGATTGCAGCGCAGCCAAAGCCAGGCGATAGTCAAAATGTATGTCAGCAATGATAGGTAGTGAAACACTCCTTTTTATTGCTGCTATGCTTTCAGCCGCTTCCTTGTCTGGAACTGCTACACGAACAATTTCACAGCCGTAATCCTCCAATTCCTTAATCTGGTTTATAGTAGCTGGAGTGTCACGGGTATCGGTCTTGGTCATGGACTGCACCACGATGGGGGCATCGCCGCCAATGGTCACTTTGCCAATTCTCAAAGGTTTAGAGGTTCGACGTGTCATAGTCCGTAACTCTCACCGCTAATTAGGTGCAAGACATCTTTAAGGGTTACCAAGATCGCAAGTGCAATCAAGAAAGCAGTGCCGATAGTATAAGCCAGGCGCACTGTTCGAGGAGAAAGACGCCTCCCACGCCTACACCCTTCGATGAACGCCACCAGCATACCTCCTCCATCCAAGGGAGGGATGGGGAGGAAATTAAATATAGCTAGACCCAGGCTAATTATACTGGCCATAAATAGTATGCTGCTGAAGCCGGAGGAGCGCGCTATCTCCACCGTTAACTGACCAGCACCTATCGGCCCCACCAGTGCCATATCGGGAGATTCTATGATTTGAGGAATAGCCTCTATTATGAGCACAGGCATATAAATGATATCCTTAGCTCCCAAATAGACTGCATTCCACACAGGAAGTCGCTCATGTTCGATATGAGCCCCTTCCACCCATCGTAGCTCTACGCCGGGCAGGGTTTGATAGCCGACATTGGTCAAAGAAAGTGAAGTCTCTTTGCCTTCTCGGAGCAAGCCCAGCTTTATTTCTTCACCTTCCGCAACGGAATGTATGGCACTGGATATACTTTCATCATTGTATACAACCTGTCCATTGATGCTCAGGATGGTATCGCCATCTCTAATGCCAGCTTCATAAGCCGGTGAGCCCTCCTCCACTCGACTCACTACATTCCACCAAGGCCAGACGCCGATTTTTAGCAGCTGCGATTCCGGGTCGAGTTCTGGCTTCAATGTGATTTCTTCTTCTTGCCCGTTCCTCAGCAGGAGCAAAGTTATTTCTGACCCTTCTTCGGCTGAATTTACTATATCCTGCACGTCCCCCCGCCTATGGACAGGTTGCCCATCTATCTCCAGAATTATATCCCCTGACTCGATGCCTGCTTCATCCGCAGGAGAATTCTCTGCTACAGCATGCACCATGAGTCCATCGCCGGCAATAACAGAATAAGGCAGCGCAAAGAAAGCACTGAGGAGAACAAAGGCCAGAAAGATGTTGACCAGCGGACCGGCAGCATAGATTCCTAACCTGGTCCACGGTCCTTTGCCAGCCAGACTTCGGGGTACTGTGGGGTCATTTTCTCCGGCAGCCCTAACAAAGGCTCCCAGAGGTATGGCATTAACTGAGTATATCGTCTCGCCCCGTTTAATGCCGAAGAGTCGTGGGGGGATGCCTATGCCGAACTCTTCCACCTTCACTCCGGCACGCCTAGCAGCGATGAAGTGCCCCAATTCGTGAAGACACATTGCCACGAATAGAGCTACTATGAAGAGAATAATGATTAAGGCAACGTTCATCTCTTATCTCTCTATCCCGGGATTGCTCCGTCGCTCAGGCTCCGTGCAGTAACCAGGGGAAAGTCGTGTGGCACATTCCCTTGCCCAGTCGTCAGCAGCCAGTATTTCCTCCAGAGATGGCTGGCTGATGTTCCGATGTTGCTCAAGCGTTTTTTGCACAATTTTGGCTATATCGATAAAACCTATTCTATGGCTGAGAAAAAGCTCTACAGCCACCTCATCTGCGGCACAAAGCACTGCCGGATAAGTTCCTCCCGATTTGCCAGCATCCATAGCCAGTTTTAGACAGGGAAATTTATTATAGTCCACGGGCTCAAAATTCAGAGAGCTGATTTTATTCCAATCAAGGTGGGGTAATTCTGAATTAGGCCATCTCCGGGGATAGGAAAGGGCATACTGAATGGGTAATCTCATATCAGGCCGGCTAAGCTGAGCTTTAAGGGAACCATCCATAAATTCAACCATGGAATGAATGATAGATTGGGGATGAATTAATATTTCAATACTATCAAAGGGGAAAGAGAAAAGCCAATGAGCTTCGATGACTTCTAATCCTTTATTCATAAGGGTTGCTGAGTCTATGGTTACCTTTCTTCCCATCTTCCATACAGGGTGCTGAAGAGCTTGCTCCGGAGTAACCTCAGTCAATTGTGAATGTGAATAGTGGTAAAAGGGTCCTCCAGAGGCAGTGAGAAAAAGCTTCCGTGGTTTATTTTCTTCTCCCTGCAAGCATTGCCAGATGGCACTATGCTCACTATCAATAGGCAGGATTTGAGCTTGATGGAGGCTAGCTTCACGAACAATAATTTCACCAGCCATCACCAATACCTCTTTGTTAGCCAGGGCAACCGTCTTGCCCGCCTGTAAAGCTGCCAGAGTAGGACTTAGTCCTGCCTTACCCGCAGTGGCCACGATAACGAAGTCGACCTCGGGATGGCTGGCTATTTCTTCTGTGGATAAAAATTCCCCGCCGTAGCTAATGTCAGGCTTAACTGAGGAACAAAACATTTTGGGCTGAAATTCACTGATTTGCCTTTCCAGAAGCTCAAGGTTTTTGTTGCCTGCCAGAGCTACTACTTTTAATTCGTCAGGCAGGGCACGGATTATATCCAGAGTCTGTTGTCCTATGGAGCCTGTCGAGCCCAGGATAGCTATTTTTTTCACACCACCCATATCACGTAATAGTATACCACCACCCCGACAAAGATGAGGCTATCGAATCGGTCAAGTATACCACCGTGTCCCGGCAGCAAATTACCCGATTCCTTCACTTCCATATTACGCTTGAGCAAAGATTCAACCAAATCGCCAAGCTGAGCAAAGATGCCAACGAGAAAGCCAAGGAGTATAATCTGCCAATATCGAAAAGTAAAGGGAGAAATGAGGTTAAGAACCGTCGCTATTACAATAGCGCCCAGAATGGCGCATATTAAGCCTCCTATCGCTCCTTCCCAGGTTTTCCCTTCACTGATGGCAGGAGCCAGCTTATGTTTACCCCTTGCCCTCCCAATGAAAAAAGCGCCGGTATCGTTGGCAAATGTAGTCAGCATGGCCAGGTAAACCCAATTGCGGCCATCCTCTAAACCGCGCAAATTCAGCCAGTGGCTGAGCATCCAACCTACATAGAAGGCACCGACTATTGTCCATGCCCAGTTGCGGAATGCTCCTTCTTTTGATGGGCGGCATAACAGACAAATCAAGGAAATCAACATAGCGGCAGTAATAGCTATGGGTAAAACATCAGGGCTACTGTAATGAGGGCTTAAGGCGAGCGCCAGCGCCCATAGTAAGCCCAAATAAATCAGAGGCTCACGCCTGTCAAAATTGGCCATGTGGTAGAACTCGTAGGTGCCGGCTAACGCCGCTGCGGCTATAAAAAGAGTAAACCAAGGCCAAGGGTCACCAAACCAGATGGCAAGAATAATGAGGGGCACGCCCACGGCGGCAGTAATAACTCTGTGCTTGAGCATAGGTCTATTTTAACAGCTTTTAAGCAGCTATAGGCTTGCTGGTGTCTCTGGACTTATAAATGAGTTTCATCAAATCAGCGTTATGTTTGATATGTTACCCTGAGCGGTAGCGAAGAACTGAAAGATTATAACTGAATACTATCAAACAACTTTAACAGTTAGTACGGACTTTTTTGCCGGATACCGGTGAGGCAAATTATATTTCCTCTATTTCCCTTTCCTTGCTCTGTCCCAATTCACTTACCCTATCCACGCAGGCCTCTGTAAGTTGGTCGATTTTCTTAGAATTGTTTTTGAGTTCATCTTCCGATATTTCTTTATTTTTCTCCATCTCTCTTAGTTTTTCGATGCCATCTCTCCTTATATTGCGTATAGCAATCCGCCGCTCCTCCGTCTTCTTGGATACTAGCTTGACCAACTCCTTGCGCCGCTCTTCACTAAGAGGTGGGATGACTACCCGAATTACATTGCCATCATTCGCAGGGTTAAGGCCGATATTGGCTGTGAGGATGGCTCTTTCAATGCCACGCAATGATGTGCGGTCCCAGGGTTGAATAATGATTAAATTAGCCTCAGGTACAGATATGCTAGCAAGTTGATAAAGCGAGACAGATGTGTCCTGATAGTCAACCATGATGTTGTCAAGCAAGGCTGGAGTGGCACGCCCGGCACGGATGGTAGCTAATTCTTTAGCTAACCCATCTATGGCCTTCTGCATTCGGGAATTCAGTTCAGCGAATAATTCATCCAACATGGCTCAGTGGTCAACACCAAGCTCGAACCTGGCAAATCTGCGTACTTTTATGTTCTCACCTACTTTAGCAATTGTTTCAGCAATAATTTCCTCTACCGTCTTGTCAGGTTCTTTAATGAAGGGTTGGTTAAGAAGGCAAGCTGCCTGGGGGTCTGTTTCTGCTTCTGATGGCATCTCTTCACTAGTGAGAAATTGCGGGGAAGTAGCAGCTATCTGCATGGCTAAGTCGTGAGCGAGTTCCCTAAATTCAGCGGTGCGAGCCACAAAATCGGTTTCACAGTTTAACTCCACCAATGCTCCTATGCGCTTGGTATGATGAATATAAGCGTCAATTACGCCTTCGGCTGCAGATACATCCTTCTTCTCTTCAGCAATTGCCACACCATGCTGTTTCAGGATTTCGATTGCCTTTTCTATATCACCATCTACCTCTAACAGAGCCTTCTTACAGTCAGCTATGCCTACATTAGTTATATTTCTTAACTCCTTTACTGCTTCAACTGATATCTTCATGAAGATGCAAATTCTCCTTCTGATTCCTTAGGCTCCTCTGGTTCACCCGACTCCTCCGGCTCAAAGGTATATGAAGCTAGAATTTCAACGGCTTCTTCGCGCTCTCCTTCAGTAGCTAATTTAGTAACTCCCGCCTCTCCAGAAAACGCTTCAGTTTTACCTTCAATTATGGCATCAGTTATTTTGCTACAAATTAATTTAATCGCCTTAACAGCGTCATCATTGGCGGGAATAGGATAATCAATGCCGTCGGGATTACAATTAGTATCCACCATAGCAATCACAGGTATACCTAATTTTTTAGCTTCAGTAAAGGCAATCTTATCTTTAATAGGGTCAGTGATGAAGAGGGCTCCAGGAAGGGTAGTCATTTCCTTAAACCCCCCCATTTGAGTGTTTAGGTGGTAAATTTCCTTTTCTATTTTTACCCGCTCTTTTTTAGGCAAGAGGTCAAGCTCACCCTTATCCCTTCTGTTCTCTAAACGAACCAAGTGGTCGATCCGAGCTTGTATGACGGTGAAGTTAGTTAACATACCACCTAGCCATCTTTGATTAACATAGCTCATCCCACATCTTACAGCCTCTTCTTCTATGGTCTGTTGAGCTTGTTTTTTAGTGCCGACAAAAAGAATATTTTGCCCTCGAGCTGCTAAATCTTGGACAAAGGTACAAGCATTTTCTAACATGGTAACTGTCTGCTCCAGATCGATGATGTGGATACCATTACGCTGAGTAAAAATATATTTCTTTGCCTTGGGATGCCAGTAACTGGTGTGGTGACCAAAATGAGCACCTGCCTCCAGCAATTGTTTTAATAAAGCATTATCTATCATAATTACAATTTCAGATGATGTTACTCAGTAAAACCAGTATAATGTAGCATGACTGCTTTAGATAATGCAACAAGAGATTGCCTCCAGCGGTCTCTTAGTTGACAGAGGATTTACCTTTATCTATACTATTGAGCCAAAATTGTAGCTAGATGTTGCCCGAGTAGCACAATGGTAGCGCAACCGACTTGTAATCGGTAGGTTGGTGGGTTCGAATCCCCCCTCGGGCTAGGTTTTTTTCAGACATTTTATGATAAGATTACATCGGGGAGGGGTGCCGGAGTGGTTAATCGGAGCAGACTGTAAATCTGCCGCCCGTAAGGGCTGCGTAGGTTCGAATCCTACCCCCTCCACCATAAAGTACAGGAGACCCACATAGCTCAGCAGGTAGAGCACATTCTTGGTAAGGCCGGGACATAATCGCCATAAGATACCCTAAAATCCATAATAAACCCTGCCTACCCACTCTTTTCCTTTGTCAATTTTTTGCTATTTCTGACCATTTCGTCCAAAAGTTCATCAAGCACTTTCTGCATTTCAACACTTTCAATACTCACGTTTAGTTCTTCTTCGGGCAAATACTTAACACCTACCCCTTTTTTTATGCTGGTCGTCACCGCTACTAGCCTTCTCGTAACGTCCTCTACCTGGTTTTCGACTTCAAGAGTCTTTCTCAACTCTTTATCCCTGTATTTAGAACTCATTTGGGATACATATAGGATGAAATTCGTCATTTTAAACCTTGAATTGTCGTCTAAATACAATGCGTTCTCGTTTAACCAATCCAAACATCCCCAGCTTTCACTGATAGCCTCTTCTGCCCCCCCATCTCTCAGAAGCCTATCTGGCCTCACTGACTGTGCTAGTTTCGTACACCTGTAGTATGCACCTTGATGAGCATCTAGCCGTTTCTCAAAAACCATATCCTTATATTTGTCTTTTCTTTCACGCCGAATCCTATATTCTTGAATCCCCACACCCACCAATACACCAATGAGTGTCATTACCGCCGGAAACCAATCCATCGTATCACCTCACTTTTATCTGCTTTCTAACACACCTTATTACTTTTTCCGCTTCTTCCCACCTTCAGATATAGTTTCTAACTTAATTATACCATCACAGAAACTTCATACCCTTTCCTCCCTTTTGCTTTTCTAGTTTCCCACAAATACAGCCCAAAGAACGTATCTTCTTCACGCTCCACCTTACTCATCTTCCCCAACTCAATCACTATTTCTCTTGGCGGATAAACACCATACTCCTTTTTGAACCATTGCGAGAAGCCTATCCAGCCTGGGAACACCCAACCAGCACTCATAATATACTTACGCACATGATACGACTGCATATGGAGATACTTGCCAATGTACCTAGCAGCTCCAGCAACATCATCAACGTCAGCTAAGCTCGCCATCTTCTAGCCCTCTTGCTTGACTTTCACCAAAGCATTGCTTTAAAATCCATCCGTTAATTTGCCAACTAAACATGTACATCACGTTCTAAAGTAGAAAATACATACTTAGTTGACTCTTTACCCATATTGACTTACAATATAATTTCGTGCATACTGCCCACATAGCTCAGTAGGTAGAGCACGTTCTTGGTAAGAACGGGGTCACCAGTTCGAATCTGGTTGTGGGCTTTGAGATAAAAGGAGGTTAAAATGGCTAAGAAACTTTATGAGCGTGTTAAACCACATATCAATGTGGGCACTATAGGACATGTCGACCATGGGAAAACCACACTAACTGCAGCCATGACTCAGGTATTATCTAAAGCAAGCCTTACACAATTCCGCCCCTTCGATTCCATCGATAATGCTCCTGAAGAAAAAGCTCGTGGGCTAACGATTGCCATTTCCCATATCGAGTATGAGACTGAAAAGCGCCATTATTGCCACGTTGACTGTCCCGGGCACGCTGACTATATCAAGAACATGATAACTGGAGCTGCTCAGATGGACGGAGCTATTCTGGTGGTCGCTGCCGATGACGGTCCTATGCCACAAACCAGAGAACATATCCTTCTAGCCCGGCAGGTAGAGGTTCCTCGTATAATGGTGGCTCTCAATAAGGTAGATCTGGTAGATGACCCAGAGTTATTAGATTTGGTGGAGATGGAGGTTAGGGACTTGCTTAAAAAGTATAACTTTCCTGGTGATGAAGTCCCCGTTGTGCGAGTAAGTGCTCTTAAATCTCTGGAATGTGGCTGTGGAAAAAGAGAGTGCCAATGGTGTGGACCAATATGGAAGTTGCTGGATGCTATCGATGATTATATTCCGCTACCACAGAGAGAAAAGGATAAACCATTCTTGATGCCAGTAGAAGATGTATTCAGTATCAAAGGGCGGGGGACTGTGCCTACAGGCCGAGTAGAACGAGGGGTGATCAAAGCCGGTGATGAAATAGAGATAGTAGGATTAAAAGATACGAAGAAAACAGTGGCGATCAGCTTAGAGATGTTCCATAAGACCATGAACGAGGCAGAGCCCGGCGATGCTGTCGGGGTGTTAGTGCGAGGCGTAGACCGAGATGCAATAGAGCGGGGTCAGGTTCTAGCAGCGCCAGGCACGGTCAAGCCTCATACCGAAGCTGAGGCTGAAGTATATATTTTGACCAAGGAGGAAGGCGGCAGGCACACGCCTTTCTTCAATGGTTATAAGCCCCAGTTTTATATCAGAACTCTGGATGTTACGGGCGAAATAAGTCTTCCTGAAGGTGTAGAGATGGCTATGCCCGGTGACAGCATGACTCACATGAAGATTAAGACCATTTACCCTGTAGCTATGGAGCAGGGATTACGCTTTGCTATCAGGGAGGGTGGCAGGACAGTCGGTGCTGGCGTGATTAGCAAGGTTATAGCATGAGCATGGTGCACTAAAAATTTAAAGACTTTTAGATAGATGTGGCTAAGAAGAAGGGCGATTTACGCGTAATTATCCACCTGGCTTGCAGTCAATGTCAGCGGAGAACATATACTACGACGAAGAACAACAAGAATGATCCGCAACGGCTGGAGTTGAGAAAGTATTGTCCTCACTGTCGTAGCTATACTACTCATCGAGAAACAAAGTAACTTATGACAAATTATGTTAAAAAAGCGAGTACCAAGCCCGCTCCGGCTAAAAAATCGAGGTTCAGTTTCTTTCCCGAGGTAGTAGCTGAACTGCGAAAAGCACACTGGCCAACAAGGCAGGAAACCTTAAGGTTGAGTATTATAGTACTCATTGTGTGTGCTATTATAGGAGGCATTTTAGGTGCTTTAGATTTGGGCTTTACAAGACTATTTTTGCTTCTGGGTGGTTAGTAGTCAATGATTGATGGAGAATGGTACCTATTATACGTCTCTTCGGGTCACGAGGAGCAGGCCAGGAGGAATTTAGAACAGCGTATCAAATATATGGATTTAGGTGACAAGATATTTGATGTGGTGATACCCACAGCTAATGAGATTGAAATCAAAGCTGGAAAGCGTCGTACGATAAGTAAAAAGGCTTTCCCGGGCTATATCATGGTAAATATGAAATTGGACGAGCATAGCTGGGATATAGTACGCAACACCCCTGGTGTTGCTGGCTTCGTGAGCGCTGGTACCAAACCTGTTCCTTTACCCACACAAGAGGCGGACGCCATCCTGCGACGCATGGAGGAAGCTCCTACCGATGTTAAAATGACTTTTAAGGAAGGAGATAGTGTCCGTGTAACGAGCGGGCCTTTTATTGACTTCATCGGCAAAGTGGAGCAAGTTAACTTGAGCAAAGGTAAGGCAGTAGTTTTACTATCGCTCTTCGGCCGGGAAACGCCTGCGGAAATAGACCTCTTAGAGGTAGAAAGGATATAACGCCTGACTAGGAGCCCAGAACGCAATGAAAGAGAGAATCAGTAATGGCAAAGAAGGTTAAAGCAATCATTAAGTTACAGATACCTGCGGGTAAAGCTACTCCAGCACCACCTGTGGGGCCTGCTTTAGGGCAGCATGGTATTAATATCATGGCCTTTTGTAAGGACTATAATGAGCGAACTGCTTCTCAAGAGGGTTCCATCATTCCTGCCGAGATAACTGTATATGAAGACCGCTCCTTTAGCTTTGTGACCAAGATGCCACCTGTTTCTGATCTATTACGGCGCGCTTTGGCAGTGGAAAAGGGTAGCGGTAATCCCGGAAGCGAGAAAATAGGCAAGATAAGCAGAGATACAGTTTATGAGATCGCGCGAACTAAAATGAAGGACCTCAATACGGCTGATATTGATAAGGCAGCAAGCATTGTTGCCGGCACGGCTCGGAGCATGGGAGTTGATGTAGAATAAATTTAGGTTCTTAAAAGTTCGTAGAATTTTGAGGGTATAAGTAAGTGGCAAAACATGGTAAGAAGTACCAGGAAGCTAGTAAACTGCTAGATAAATCGAAGACCTATTCCCCCGAAGAAGCAATCGAGTTAGCTAAGAAGGCTTCCTACGCCAAATTTGATGAGACCGTTGAGCTCCATTTGAAGATGGGAGTCGATCCCCGCAGTGCTGACCAACAAGTGCGTGGTGTAATTCTACTGCCTAATGGACTGGGGAAGAAGACACGAGTGCTCGTCTTTACTCAAGGTGAAGGGGTAAAGTCGGCGGAGGAAGCAGGTGCTGACTATGCTGGCGCAGACGAGCTTATTAAACAAATTGAAGGTGGCTGGCTTGAATTTGATGTATCTATTGCCACCCCTGATATGATGCCCAAAGTCGCCAAGCTCGGTCGTATTTTAGGACGGCGAGGTTTGATGCCCAATCCCAAGTCTGGCACTGTAGTACCACCTCAGGATCTAGCTCGAGTTGTGAATGAAGCTCGTAAAGGTAGAGCTGAATTTCGTTTGGATAGAACAGCTATTATCCATTTGCCCATTGGCAAAATCAGCTTCGATAAAGACAAGCTCCTGGAGAACCTGGCAGCGGCGGTCGAAGCTATTGTTAAAGCAAAGCCCAGTGGGGCTAAAGGGCAATATATCAGAAGCGCGTCCCTGTCTACAAGCATGGGCTCAGGATTCAAACTGGATATTGCCTCTGTGCTTGCTGTGTCAAGTCTTTTGAGCCGATAATCCGCCCGGAGGCTATAGTGCCCTCATATTTAACAAAGCTGTTACGTTGTGCACCTACATTGAAAACGTAGGAGTACGCCAGCGGTGGTTGGCTGCACTTTAGAGGAGGGCACTCAATTAAGCAATCTCAAAACTGAAACCCGTTCAACTCCTTGGCTTACAGGGGTGGGACCGAAGAAGATATAAAACGCATTGCCGTCAGGCCAGTAACCTAAATATCCCAAGCTTACCAATTCTTGCCCAAGCTCTAGGTCAAGGCTAAGAGGAATCGGGAAATATATTTCGTCTCCCCAGAGATTGACATGTCCTTTAATAGGCAACGCTTCCCAGATTGCCTGAGCCGTCTTAGTATTATTTAGCTCAGCCGTTACTTCAATCGTCCCCACGCTTATCCGAATTTTTCTTCCCACGATAGCAACTCCCTGACAGACTCACGGCTGGATTTGTAAGGCAAGCCGTGAAACAACGTGGTAAAAAAGATACCAACCTAGTCCGGTAAGGCCATAAAGCAATGGACCGAAGATGTACTTGTGACGTAGATATATTGGTAATAGTGAAAAGACTAGCATGTAACCAAGCGGAATGTAAATTGGAATATGCCAGAGCATACAGTAACTTGGGCTGTTGCGGTAAAACCCCATAGCATTGAAGAGGTTCTCCACAAATGTGGTGCTGGCGGCAGCGAGAAAACCAGCTACAAGTCCAGCCACCCCTACTCTGTTCGTCAATCCATGTACACGATAGCAACAGTAGCCAAATAACAGAACGCCAAGTATCCAATAGAGAAATATATAGGGAGGAGTCACAACAATCTTGGGGTCAGTGGTGAGATAGGTAACCCAGCCAAGCCTAGCTTGAAAGACATAGTCTATTAAGGGATAGAGCGCCAGCGAGAGCAGACCCAAAATCCATAGGTCTCGTAGAGATTTCCTTTCGTCCTCATACTTCCTAGTGACATAGCCGAGCAAGCCCAAAGCCAAAATAATAACGATGTAGATTAAATGTATCGACTGAGCGAAGATGTTAATTGCCAAAGTCAGTAAGACTACTGCCAAGCTGCTGGCAAAGTAGATATCAAGCCGCGTAATCCTTCGCTCTCCATACATGCTTGTCTTTTATCCGAATTTTCTTTCCCATGTTGGCTATCCTAGGAATAAGTGTATTATACTATATGAACTTGGTGTCAATTGCTGGCAAGGGGGTGAAAATGAAAGTAGCCAAAGTGGCCGAGATGAAAGACCTGGACAGACGTGCTACGGAGGAATTTGGCATCTCTCAAGACCTTCTGATGGAGAATGCCGGGCAGGCAGTGTACTTCGTCATGTTGCAGGAATTTGGAATAAAGAACAACAAATTCGTTGTCTTTTGTGGCGGTGGTAATAATGGTGGAGACGGGCTGGTTGTGGCCAGGAAAATTTACTCCAATGGCGGGGAGGTAAAAGTCTTTCTTCTAGACGATGAAGTCAAATTTAGAGGGGCGGCAAAAAGGAACTTTGAAATTATATCCCGAATGCCAATAGAGATGTCTAAGGTTAGCTCAATCGACTCCGTAATAGCTGAGCTTCTTGATTCCGATGCCATCGTGGATGCCATATTCGGCACAGGTCTTGTCCGAAAGGTCAGCGGGATATACAAAGACGTTATTCAACTGATAAACGAGAGCCAAGGGACAGTATTTAGCGTTGATATTCCTTCAGGCATAAATGGAGATACCGGGGAGGTGATGGGCGTGGCAGTAGAGGCAGATTATACTGTGACATTTGGGCTTCCCAAGCTGGGAAATATGCTTTATCCCGGGTATGAACACTGCGGCAAGCTGTATGTTTCGCATATATCTTTCCCACCTGACCTCTATAATTCCGATTCCATAAAGGTAGCGATAAATAATCCCGTAGAGCTTCCAGAAAGAGCCAGAGATACCCATAAAGGCAGCTATGGAAAGGCTCTCTTTATTGCCGGCTCATCAAATTATCTTGGTGCGCCATACTTCTCCGCCTTATCTTTCCTCAAAGCAGGAGGCGGGCTTTCTTACTTAGCAACACCAAAATCCATCTCACCATTTCTGGCAAGCAAGGGAAGTGAGGTTGTCTTTCTTCCTCAAAAAGAGACACCTTCAGGAAGCATAGCACTGGAAGACAAGGATGAGCTCTTAGAATTTTCCCAAATTGTGGACATGGTGGTCCTGGGTCCCGGTCTTTCTTTAACCAAAGAGACGCAAGAGCTGGTGAGGGAGCTAACCCCCGACATTAACAAGCTTTTGCTCATAGATGGCGATGGAATTACTGCCATTGCGGAAAACTTAGGGAAAATAAAAAGCAGGAAAGCACCAACGATACTTACGCCCCATCTGGGCGAGATGTCCAGAATTACCAAAATGGAGATAAGTGAGATAAATAGAAACAAGATAGATGTTTTGCAACGCACGGCAAGAGAACTCAATGCCATGATTATCTTAAAGGGAGCCCATTCCCTCATAGGCTGTCCCGACGAAACTGTTTTCATCAACGTAAGCGGCAACTCGGGCATGGCCACAGCTGGGAGCGGCGATGCTCTAACGGGAACCATTGCGGCGATGTATGGTCTGGGATTAACTCTTGAGGATGCGGTAAGGATGGGCGTGTTTATCCATGGATTTTCCGGCGATGTTGCGGCTGTAGATAAAGGTGAGGATGGGATAACGGCGCAGGATATACTGGACTATCTCCCCGAAACGATGAAGCTTTATAGAGATAACTTTGCCGAAATCTCGGAAAATCTTTATGAAAGCATCTTCATGGTATGAAGGGATATCAGAGTTTTAGCATGCATTGGGGGTAATAGGAAAGTTTTTCCAAAATCCCCCCTCTTAAGATTAAGAGGGTCAGGGGGAGTTATGAAACAGAGGGACTTATCATGAAGAAGGAAGGTGGAGAAATGAAAGCGATGGTTCTTAAGAAGCTTTCCCCAGTCGAAGAAAAACCTCTGGAGCTAGTAGATTTGCCAAAACCCATTCCCAGTTCTGGGCAAATCTTGGTCAGGGTCTCTGCCTGTGGGGTCTGTCACACCGAGCTTGATGAAATTGAAGGCCGGGCTTCTCCCTCAAGCTTTCCCATGATTTTGGGTCACGAAATTGTTGGTAGTGTGGAAGGCCTGGGGCCGGGGGCAAGCAAATTCAAAAAAGGCGACAGAGTGGGAATTGCCTGGATTAATTGGGCTTGTGGTCGCTGTTCATTTTGCCTTAAAGGCGAAGAAAATCTTTGTGACACAGCAAAATGGACAGGGAAGGATGCCCATGGAGGCTATGCCCAATATACCGTAGTATCAGAGGACTTTGCCTATCCCATTCCGAAAAGATTTAACGATGTTAAGGCAGCTCCGCTTTTATGTGCCGGGGTGATTGGTTACCGAGCCTTAAGACTTTCCCGGATGGAAGATAGCAGAGTACTTGGACTTTATGGCTTTGGAGCTTCCGCCCACATTGTTATCCAGGTTGCTAAATATAAGTATCCCGACGGCAAAGTTTTCGTCTTTACCCGACCCCACCAAAAGGAGCACCAGGATTTAGCCAGGAAATTGGGAGCGGACTGGATTGGAGCGACAGGTGATACCCCCCCGGAAAAGCTCAACTGTGCCATCGACTTTACTCCTGTGGGGGAGCCGGTGCGCGAAGCTTTGAGGAATCTAGAAAAAGGGGGGAGGGTGGTCATAAATGCCATTCGCAAGGTAACAACTATTCCGGAATTAGACTACACCGAGCATCTCTGGTATGAGAAGGAAGTGAAAAGTGTGGCTAATGTAACCAGAAAGGATGCTCAAGAATTTCTTCCCTTGGCTGCCGAAATTCCCATCGTCCCTGAAACCCAAGAATTTAAATTGGAAGAGGCAAACGAAGCCTTAATCCTGCTTAAGGAAGGAAGAATCCGTGGGGGAGGAGTCTTGAGCATAGCTGAATGAAGGAGAAACTGGCTTGAGTGCCGGTTTCTACAGGAATCGTGACACGAAAGCTACTGTGAGCCTGCCGAAGCACACTGGCGCAGTTGTCCCGACTCTACCCTCAACCAAGGCCAGCAAGCCCACCAAGGTTGTCTTCCCAGCGAGGGAAGACTCCTTCTCTTTGTCGTTGCGAAGGGCGGAAGCACAAAGCAACCCCGTGCTGCGTTATGGCCGGAGATTGCCACGCATCTTGCGCATGTCCACAATAACAATACAACCGTATCTTCGCCCATAAGGATGAGGGTACAGGTGGCAAGTTCAAGTCAGCATCCAGTTGCCAACATCACACCGCCCAGAGCCGTTCCATCCCGCGGTGACGACGGTGCCGTCGGACTTAAGCCCCATCGTGTGTATCATGCCGGCAGCGACCTGGATGATGCCCGTCCAGCCGCCGACAGCGCGCTGATTGTAGTCGTTCCATCCCGCGGTGACGACGGTGCCATCGGACTTAAGCGCTATCGTGAGCTGGCAGCCTCCGGCGACTTGGACGATGTCGGTCCAGCTGCCGACATTGCACTCTCCATAGTTGTTCCGTCCCAAGGCGACCACAGTGCCGTCGGACTTAAGCCCCACCGCGTGATGACCGCCTGCAGCGACCTGGGTGATGTCGGTCCAGCCTCCGACATCGCATTCCCCATCCCAGTTTCCTCCCACCGCGACCACGGTGCCGTCGGACTTAAGCCCCACCGTGTGCCATGAGTTGGCACCCGCAGCGACCTGGATGATGTCCGTCCAATTACCCACATTGCATTGCCCATAGGCGTTGCCTCCCACGGCAACCACGGTGCCGTCTGACTTAAGCCCCACCGTGTGCTGTCTGCCCGCAGCGACCTGGATGATGTCCGTCCAATTACCCACATTACACTGCCCGTAGGCGTTGTCTCCCACGGCAACCACGGTGCCGTCTGACTTAAGCCCCACCGTGTGCTCGTAACCTCCGTCGATCTGGACAGTGTCCATCCAGCCGCCGACGTTGCACTGCCCGTGGGCGTCGTATCCCACAGCAACCACGGTGCCGTCGGACTTAAGCCCCACCGTATAATGACCGCCTCCGGTGACCATTGGGGTGGGTTTTCTGACAAAGTTCGCAGTGATTGAATAGCTGCTATGCATAGTGATGGTGGTTTGAGCTGTATCGACATCCTCAATGGTGCTCACATCGCCGGTCCAGTTGACGAACTCGTAGCCAGCCTCGGCTTCTGCCACCAGGTCAACCAGCGTTCCTTCATCATAGGTGAACGTCGCCTCGCCGGGTACGGTTACCGAGCCACCACTTGTGCTGTAGATGGTCAGGTTGTACGAAATGGGCGGAATCTCCGCAAAATCAGCCTCTATGGAGTAGTCATCGTTCATGATTATGGTGGTAGAAGCAGCGTTGACATCGGCGATGGTGCCCACATTATCGGTCCAGTTGGCAAACCGGTAACCTGCCTCAGCTTCTGCCACCAGGTCAACCACTGTGCCGGCATCGTAGGGAAAAGTCCCCTCACCAGGTGTGGTTACCGACCCTCCAATCGTGCTAGAGATGCTGAGGGTGACTATCTGGTCACCCTCAGGAACACAGCCAAGTAGAGTTAGCCCTATGAGCAAAATGCAGCCAATAATCACGAAGGTAATTCTTCGCATCATGCTATCAGCCCCGCGTTGGATTAAGTTGGATAACCTTTGGTGCTAAAAGAAACTGAATGACTATCTATGGCTCCAATAACTTAGCTCTATAATATCACAGAATAGCCTTCATACTCAAGAGGTTGTGCTGGCTGACCACATAGGTAACACTTGACTGCGGATTTTAGCAAGTTCTTTTTCAATATACTCTACCGGGGTAAGATAGGCAAGAGATTGGTGGGGGCGGTTGAAGTTGTATTCTATAAGCCATTCAGTTAGCCGGGGATTGAGCTCTTCAGGGTCTAAAGATAGATTAAAGTTGTAAAGCCATTCATACTCCAGAGTCTCATTAAACCTTTCTATCTCCGGGTTATCCTTCGGGGTTTTGACCCTGGAGAAGTACCTTTGAATACCTAACTTGGCGGTAGCCGTTTCAAACTCCCAGGCAAACTCACTGCCATTATCTGTCTGTAAGTTTTCAATAGGCTGGTTAACAAGGTAGCGGAGACGATAGAGGAAATCTGCTGCAGACCTTGAACTCTTATTTTTGTACATCCGGGCATAGCCTAACTTAGTAGCGTGGTCCACCGCAGTCAGGATATATCTTTTGAGGCTATTCCAATAGATGACAATGGTGTCAAGTTGAAAAAGGAAACATGGCGTTCCTTCCTTCACTAGCTGGCTGATCCTTTTCTTCGGCTTCTGGAGAGCTCTGGCTTTCTTTGTAGCGATTCTCTCTGCTTTCTTCTGGTCGGGATAAAGCCCGTGCCTCCGAATTACCCTTTCGATCTTCCAGGTAGAGATCTCCTCAGAATATTCCTTCACATAGAGCACTTCCAGCTTTTTCTTGCCGTAGTAAGGATATCTATTTCTTAACCGTCTTATCCTATCTTCCTGGATAAGTGTCACTTCCCATTTCCTTCTATGTTGAGGGGCTCTGGATTGGTCGGCCAGGCTGTGGATATCGTATCTGGAATCCTTAAACCGCCTGAGCCATTTGTGTAAAGTCTTCCTGGAGATGCCGAAATACTTGGCCGTGAGAGCAGCATTTCCCTGGGCTGTTGTATAGTAGAACACCATCCATTCCACTCTCAGTCTCTCCTGGACTGAGAGAGCCATAAGGTCTGCTACTTTTCTCCAGAACTCGTGTCTACGCTCGCGGACAAGGGGCTTTCTCTTAAAGAAATAAAAACTGGCTGGTTTTCTCATCCCGGTAACTCCTCATGGTAAGTTATTACCACTAAACATACCATGAGTGTTACCCATGTATCTCAGCCTCCGCAGAGGTTTTACCAGATTCTTCCAGAATCTCATCCGCATCCGGTAAAAACTACATAAATTCAGTGATAGAGAATTAGCCAACCAAATCTGGAAATGCTATCATTGGGCTCTGCAATAAGATTCCATTTGTCATTGCAAGGAGCGAGAGTGCTGAAGCAATCTCGCAAATGGTAATGAGATTGCCATGCTTCGCATGCAATTACAGTAAGGAGAGGGCTCAGGATAATAAGAGATTTAATATTGAAGAACAGGAGCTATCGGCGGTTTTATCAAGAAGTTGACATAAAACTTGAAACCCTGAAAGAACTTGTTGACCTTGCCAGACTCTCAGCATCGGCACGAAATGTGCAACCACTTAAATACATCCTTTTCCTGTGAGCCTCGGAGAAACTCACTGATATTCCCACATCTGGCCTGGGCCGGATATATCAGGGGTTGGTCCGGTCCCTGTGAAGGGGAAAGACCATCAGCATACATTATTATTCTTGGTGATACAGAGATAAGCCAGTCTTTTGGCTGCGACCACGGAGTAGCCGCCCAAAGTATCATGCTGGAGGCAACTGAGAAAGGGTTGGGCGGCTGTATCTTTGCTTCAATAGAAAAGGAAGGCCTCCGTAGAGTTTTAGAAATACCGCCACGATATGAGATACTTCTTGTTCTGGCTCTGGGCAAGCCTAAAGAAACGGTAGTGATAGAGACAGTCGGGGACAGTGGAGACATCAAGTACTGGCGTGATAGCGAGGGTGTGCAACATGTGCCAAAGCGATCCCTGGATGATATAATCATTGACTAGATATACGCTCAGTTGTCATAAAAGTCAGAAAGGAGAAGAGTAAAAAATGGCTGAAAATAAATATGGGAAGTACCTGGTCAAGAAGCCCGCTCGCGAGGTGATGGTGCCGGGGCTAGATGAGATCAAAGGTCGCAAGTACCCCACGATGACCTATATGAGTAACGACCTTGTACCTGGATGCAACGTGTACCTCGAACTTGGCTGGATATGGGCTATGCCTGATCCAAACCCCCATATCCTTGAGCATACTCACAATTACAATGAGCTTGTCTTGCATATCGGCTCTGACCCCAATAACCCCGAAGACCTTGGTGCTGAAATAGAGTATGTACTGGGAGGTGAACCGCTCACAATTGATAAAACCTCAGCGGTCTTTGTGCCCAAGGGAGTAAAACATGGTCCGTTAACCTGGAAGAGGGTTGACAGACCACATATACAGATGTCAATAATGCTGGGCGCGGGGACTTTGGCAGAGTCAGCACCTGGAGGATACAGCGGGAAATAGGAGAACCGCAGGAGGCTCTTTATTTTGGGGAAATTGGTAACAGTTGTCATCAATTGAGAAGGTAAATGCTGGGTTAAGAATCCAGGCTATAACATCTTCAATTTATGTCAGAAGCTAGCAAGGGGGAATTACAGAAAATAGCGGAAACGAAATACGGGAAATACATTATCACCGGAGCAAAATCTGACTTGAATCTCCCTTCGTACAGACGCAACACTGAAGAGATAGCCGCCGGTGACCACTCTCGTTTGATATATTTGGATGATGAGGTCATAAAAGGGGCCTTCTATGTAGAGTGTATCTGGTACTGGAAAGGGTCTGAACAGTCTATAGTTGGAGCTCATACACATCCTTTTGACGAAGTCATCGCATTTTTGGGAACTAATCGAGAAGACCCCCAGGATTTGTGTGGAGAAGTCGAATTATGGTTGGAAGACGAAAAGCATATACTCACCAAGAGCTGTCTGGTCTTTGTCCCAAAGGGGATGAAGCACTGCCCATTGATTATCAGGAGGGTAGATAGACCTATATTCCATTTTACCACTGTGCTTGGGGGCAAGTACGAGTAGATTGAGGAGAATGGAAAGTATGAAACTTAAAGATAAAGTGGCTATTATTACTGGTGGTGGCCGAGGTATAGGAAAAGCTATTAGCCTGGCTTTCGCCAGTGAGGGAGCTGCAGTGGTAGTGGCCGCCCGCAATCTTTCGAGATTGGAAGAGGTGGCTAAAGAAATCAAAACTAAGGGTGGTAAAGCCAAGGCGATACAAACCGATATTTCTGACCACGAGCAGGTAAAGCGGATGGTAGCCCAAACTATCGATGAGTATGGACAGATTGATGTATTGGTTAACAATGCCGCGGCTATGACAACTACTAATGCTGATGTGGTTGATATGAATCTGGATGACTGGGATAATGCACTGGCGGTCAGTCTGAGCGGGACTATGCTTTGTGCCAGAGAGGTACTTAAGACTATGATTCCTCGCCGAAGCGGTAATATCATCAATATTAGCAGTGTAGCCGGGATATCCGGAGTCCCTAAAGAAAGCCCATATTCCACCACCAAATGGGGCATAATCGGCTTTACTGAGGCCCTGGCTATCGAAGTGGGTAAAATCGGTATTCGTGTTAACTGTATCAGCCCTGGGGCTACTCGGACTGAAGAATTTGAGGAGTGGGTGAAGCGTTCGGCTGCAGATGCCGGTATCTCCTACGAGGAAATGATGAGTAAAATCGCGGATAATAACGCCCTAAAGAGGATAGCTGGGCCGTCTGAAATAGCGGCGTGTGTTGTGTTTCTGGCTTCAGATGATTCCAGCGCCATGACTGGACATAACCTCGTTGCCAGTTGTGGCTTTCACTTAATTCACCCAAATATGATTCATTAGGTACATGTCAAATCGAATAATTGACAAAATTTCAAATACAGGCTGCTATACAACCTCATGGTGCTTGTCTGATCCTCTTCAATTTTGTAGGCGAAGAACGGATATACCTTTGGATTACCAATCTCATTGAGCAGAACAACAAGGAATCTAGGCGCTATATGGAACCGATGAAATGCTGGCCGGAGAAAACGACTGTTATGCATTGCTGGCATTTATCAACGTCAAAATGGAACTACATTGGGGGTTGGATACCGTGGGGAAAGTGTGCTACAAATTTCCTTCCCTAGCAAACTTCTGAAATATGTCGGCAACGGTGGATGAATCAAGCTGCTGCACCAAAGAGTCATAACCAATAGCTTGAGTAGCTAGTTCTCGCATATTTTTGCACTTTTCCAGCTCTATTATTATGGCTGAGCCTGTAGGCCAGTCAAGGGCGAGGGGTACACTTTCAGCAGGTCCAAGGCATCTCCTCTATTCCCACTACGCACACGAAACAGCGGATAGCTGTTTTTGACGACCTAGTGGAAGCAAAAGGGTAGGGGATCTCAAGGATGATTGATTTGTGGCCATCACCCTTTAATCATGGGAATACACAGCGCATTCTGAAGGGCATAATAAAACATAATTAGGGACTGTCTATTTCATTGGGCAACCCTTGATCGAGCTACCAGTTATGGAATATGATCGGGAAGCTCATAGTTAACCATGATATGCTCTTAGGCGACTGACTTTAGCCAGCAGCAACTTGCTCTAGAGCTTGTGTCTTATGTCCTTACTGAGTATCTTGTTGCTATTTGGTTCAGGTTGCTCATTCTAATGATCAACCTTCGCCTCTTTTTCAAAGATCTCAGCCAAAGTTTCGTAGCCCTTGTTTCCAAATGCTGTGACTTGCAACATAATTAATTCCCCGTAGGAAAGGCCTTTTGTCTTTAACCAGTCCTTATGCTTGCTATCATTTTGTCCTAAAAAGTGCCGAGCTAAATCCATAGAATCAGGTGAAATCTTGCGACAAACTGGACAATGATAAGCCATCGCTAGCCTCCTTATTTTATTCTCTTACCTGCCTAAGTTGCTTTATTCTTCTTTAGAGCCTTAAGAGCCTTAAAAACTCTCTCCGCAGTTAAGGGATTGCTATTAATTTCTACGCCTACTGCATGATAAACGGCATTCGCTATTGCAGCGGCTGTAGGAGTGGTAAGTCCCTCCCCTGCTTCTTTGGCTCCAAATGGACCTTCAGGTTCATGAGTATGGACTTCTAATGTCGTGATATGCGGCATGTCACGGTATCTAAGGATCTTATAATATGCAAGAGAAGCATTAAGTACTAAGCCATCCTCACTAAGTAGCTCTTCAGTTAGACCACATCCCGCTGCCATAGCGGTCGCTCCTTCTACTTGACCTCGAACTGCTGGAGGATTTATTACCTGGCCACAATCGTGGGCTGTAGCTATATCCAATAATTTCACTCGGCCTGTTTTTATATCAACTTCCACCTTTACCGCTTGGGCGCCAAAAGTAAAGGCGGGTGAAACCATGCCTTTACCATGAGGAGTATAGTGCCCTGTGCCTATAAGAGGCTCTCCATCATTATACCTTATAGCATCTTTTACAATATCATAATAGGAGTAACCCCTTTCTGGCCGCAATGTAAGGTATATTCGTCCACCTTTAGCCTCTAGGTCGTAAACAATGTTTTCACCTAACTTAATTCGGGCAACATCCATAAGTTTGCGTTTAATCTCAGCCGCAGCTGCTTTGACTGCATTACCTGACATTAAGGTCTGCCTGCTGCCCCAGGCGCCAAGGTCGACAGGTGTAATCCCAGTATCAGCAACATGCAGTCTTATATCCTTAAGGCTTATACCTAGCTCCTCAGCACAGATCATGGCTAAAACAGTATTGGAGCCTTGTCCGAGATCCGATGCCTGGGTAAAAAGGTCAACTGTGCCGTCAATATTTACTCTTACCATAGCTCCTGAGAAAGCATAGGGAGTATTAATCCAATTAAATATACCGCCAGACATGAAGCCGTAACAAACCATGCCTACGCCTTGATATTTAGGCAACTCGCCCCATTCCTTAACTTTCTGCTCAACTTTATCAATGCAGTCGTGAAGGCCACAGCTCTCTATTGTAGCTTGACCTGGTACTACGTAATGTGGTGTCATGCCATTTTTTCGCCGAATCTCTATCGGGTCAATTCCAATATCATGAGCCAACCTGTCTATCTGGGTTTCGCTAATAAATACTGCTTGAGGACCTCCAAATCCTCGCATTGCTGATGATGGATTGTTATTGGTATAAACCCGACAGCCATCGAATCTATAATTGGGTATCTTATAAGGGAAGCTCGAGTAGATTCCCACAAGGTAAAGGGCAGTGCTACCCAGAGCGGTATAAGCACCTCCATCAGCGATAACCTTGACCTCTTTAGTAACTATGGTGCCATCCTTTTTGGCTCCAATTTTTGTAGCTATATACATAGGTGTTCGACGACGCGTAACTGCAAACTCTTCTTGCCTGTTAAGAACTATTTTTACTGGCTTACCTGTCTTTATGGAGAGGAAAGCAGCACAAATCTGTTCTGGATATGTTGAGATTTTACCTCCAAATGCTCCCCCGACATGTGGCTTTATTACCCTTATGTCACCCTCTCTCATCTTTAACGCATCGGCTAAGCCCAACTGAACATAATATGGAGATTGGGTAGATGTCCATACGGTGAGCCTACCAGTAGATTTATCAAAGCTAGCCAAAGCATCATGTACCTCCAGAGGGGCATGGGATTGTGACGAAAGTTCATATCGGTCCTCACGAACATAATCGGCAATCTTAATGGCTTCGTCGACATCGCCCCATTCAATGTGGCGAGTTATGTTTATATTATTTTCAACACCATCGTGAATCTGAGGAGCATCGTCCTTTGCGGCTTCCACAGGATTAAATACCGCAGGTAGTAGCTCATACTTTACTTTGATTAGCTCTAAGGCCCTCTTGGCGATGTCTTCACGGGTAGCAGCTACTGCTGCTACTGCGTCTCCTATGAAGCGAACCTTAGTTGTGACAAGAGCCTCCTCATCCATAAGCTCGGGAAAGCGTCGCCAAGGGCCATATTTTCCGCCGGGTGTATCCTTCCCTGTGATGACTGCTTTTACTCCTGGTAGCCTCTCTGCTTCGCTAGTGTCAATACTAATAATCCTGGCATGTGGATGTGGACTTCTTAAAAGTTTGCCATAAAGCATACCAGGCAAAGTCATATCAAAGGTATATCTCGCTTCACCTGTAACCTTTGCTACCCCATCTATATTTCTTGTTGCTTTGCCTACAACGGAATATTCCTTCATCTTCTTGCCTCCTGTAATCTTTTAGCGGCGTCTAATATGGCTTCAGTGATCATGTTATAGCCGGTACAACGACAAATATGCCCATTCATCGCGGTTTTAACTTCCTCCTCAGTTGGATTGGGATTCTCATCCAGTAATGCCTTAGCTGCTATAATTTGTCCTGGAGTACAAAATCCACATTGTAAAGCCCAATGATCGAGAAAAGCTTCTTGAATTGGATGCAAATTGGGGCCATCCGCTAGACCCTCAATGGTTAAGATCTCACCTCCGTTTGCCTGAAGTGCCAATATGGAGCAAGAGTGAACTGGCTTTCCATTTAGAAGGACTGTACAAGCACCACAGGACCCAGAATCACAACCTCTCTTGGCTCCCTTTAGCCCTAACTGATCTCTTAAAACATCTATCAGCAAAGTTTTTGGCTCCACTAACACTTCGTAATGCTCCCCATTTACTGTCAATTCCAACAGTTTTTTCATAATTTACCCCCTATTTGATAAAATTAAGCCCTCTTAGCTCTCTCCAAAGCCTCCTCACCCGCTCGCTCCACCAGGACTTTCATGAGCTCTCTTCTATATTGATCAGAAACTTCCTTTGATAGAATTTTTACTAACTTCTTCCTATATCCTTTTGATGCTTGCTCAGTTAACGTACCAGCCTCCTCTGAAGCTACCTGCCCCGCCTCAGCCAGCAAATTAGCGTTGATTTCTTTTCCCTTCAGTACCTCTTCCGACTTCTTAGCCCTCATAGCTGTAGGAGCCATACTAAGAGCTATTTTAATATCATCACAGATATTCTTCTCATGGTTAAGAGTAATCGATACAGCGGCGGCTGTAAAAGCACAGTCTTCTTCCAGCTGACTAAACTTCTTATAAGAAACCCCATTACGAGGTGGTGAATTTGGCACTTGAATCTCAACAAGCAGTTCATCAGGGCGCAAGTCTACTTCAAAAGGGGCCAAATTGAAACTTTCTATACTCATAATTCTCTCCCCTCTCAGGCTGGCTATCTTTATCCTCCCGTTTAAGACAATTAATAACGGAGCCGGATCTCCGCATGGACGACCTATACAGAGGCTGCCGCCTACGGTTCCCCAATTTCGCAGTTCAACTGAACCTAAATTCTGCTCCATTTCGGATAAGATACTAAATCTATTTTTGACAAGGGGTGATTTCTCCAGAGTTCGATGCGTTGTTAAAGCACCTATTCTTAAATCTTCTTTATCATCAAAGTTAATGTAATCTAGATCAGATATACCCTTAATATCAATAACGTACTCAGGAGCAATCAAGTCTTGCCTCATCAAGAGGAGTAAATCCTGCCCGCCAGCGAGTATCCTACCTTTATCCCCATACCGGGAAAGTAAAGAAAGGGCATCCTCCACCGTCTTAGGGGCAAAATATTCAAAATTCTGGGTAATATTTTTCATTTTCAGCCTCCAATTGTATTTATAATAACTGGAAGTTCTGTCTTGAGCCAAATTTCTGGATTTTGCCAGTCCTTAAGTGTTGTCATCAACCGTCATACCTCCGTGACCAATTTATTCAATACCAACATATTCACAATCCAACGCTGGGGAATCAATATTGTAAAAGTGCCGATACTAGCATTAAGCGCTAATCCCGAGCTACCAGTCTCGCATTATAACATGGATAACGTTATTTGTGACTCAAATGTACTCGTTCACATGATTAGTGACACCTACTCCCTTCTTTTGTTTTGTTGATGGAGTTTAAGAAATTCATTTGGAGTAAGGCAAGTTATTATAGGGCATCGTGGTGGTTGCCTGTCAGGGAAAATAACGAAGAAACGCCAGCTCTTTGATATGCTACCAAATCATAAGGAGGTAATATGGGTATAGCAGTTAAGGGCTGAGTGCACATTAATACTCATCAGTCTTATCGATTGACCACGATGCTACCGTGCTGTAGCACCTGCGCTCAGTTTCGCGGCTTGGTCGATAATTCTGTCGGCACTTGCTGGCGGTTTGTAAATATAGAGAGCCTCCCCGGAAGCCTTCTTCGCTTTTAATGCCTTTAATATCCGTTCCGATGAAATGGGGAGCTCCTTGATGACGACACCGCAGGCATCTCGAACGGCATTGATAATAGCTGGAACGACCGGCAGGATACAGCCTTCGCCGACCTCCTTGGCGCCAAACGGCCCGTTGGGTTCGTTGCTCTCGATTATTATTGCTTTCATTTCGGGGACGTCCAGGACAGTAGGAATTTTGTAGTCTCCCAGAGAGGCATTCATCAGACAGCCCTTATCATCAAAAATCATCTCTTCAAAAAGGGCTTCACCCAAGCCGTGACACATAGAGCCTTCCAATTGTCCCTCTACCGCTTTTCTGTTGATGGCAAACCCGCAGTCGTGTGCTAGGGTAAGGTGGTCAATTGTTAAATCCCCAGTCTCAAAATCTACAGTTACCTCAGCGATGCAAGCCTGGGTGGAGTAGGCAGGAGACGACCCAATGACTGCCCCCTTCCATTTCTTGGAATACTGCAGCTCAGGTGGGCTGTAAGTACCCTTGCCCAAAATGGAGCCGCCTTTCGCGTATATCAGGCGGGCGACTTCGGCGAACGTCAGAGGTCCTTCCTTCGGCAGATTGGTGAAATGGCGGTGTTCGGATCGATATCTGCTACGGATATTATCCAGCACCTCCTGGTTTTTCTCCGTACCGTAAACTTTACCTTGACGCAGCTCAAACTCGGAGGATGCGACACCGTATCTCCTGGCCATCTCATCCAGTAGCTGTTTCTTCACCGCTTCAGCAGCCTGTTTGGTAGCGTTGCCCGTCATCAACGTCTGTCGGCTGGAATATGCGCCGAGGTCAACAGGGCAGAGTCCTGTATCTCCGGAAACCACATTGACATCATCGAGGCTCAACCCCAGCACTTCCGCTGCTATCATGGCGACAACGGTATCCGAGCCCTGCCCGATTTCGTTGGAGCCGGTATAGGCTGTTACCCCGCTGCCGTCATCCGCCACTTCAATAACTACCGTTGAATGGGGAATATCTGTGCGGTAGTTAGCCGAACCAGCACCAGACAGAAAATAGCTAGTGGCCACACCGATACCTTTGCCTTTCGGCAGTCTATTTTTCTTTTTCTCCCATCCAGAATAAGCGCGTGCCTCTTTCAGGCACTCGCGCATGTTGAAGCTGCTCAGGTAATAGCCGCTTTTCGTGGTATCACCGGTTTGCAGGGCATTCTTCATACGAATCTCGACGGGGTCTATCTTCATTTCCTCAGCCACCATGTCCAGCTGGGTTTCGAAACAGGCACGGTTGCTCACCCCACCATGACCTCGCAATGAACCGCTGGTCGGCTTATTAGTGTAGATGCGGTAGCCATCATAGCGCATATTGGGTATGGCATAAGGTCCGTGAAGCAACGAGCCGTTGTAGTAGACAGTAATCACGCCCAAGCTGCTGTAAGCGCCGCCATCGAGCACCGCCAGGTGCTTATGAGCCAGAATCTTGCCGTCCTTAGCTACACCGATGGTCATTTCATGATAGTATTGGTGCCGGCCACGGTTGTGCCAGAAGACCTGCTCTCTATCCATCACAAGCTTGACCGGGCAGCCGGCACGTCTGGACAGCATACAGGCAATAAGCTCGTGGGAACCCGCACTAGCTTTAATGCCGAATCCACCACCTACATACGGGGCAATGACCCTCACCCTATTCAATGGCAGTTGCAGCACCATTGCCACTGTTCTCTGGACATAATGAGAAACTTGTGTTGAAGTCCAGAGAGTCAGGTGCCCCGAAAGGTCATAATCGGCAAGAACAGCCTGTGGCTCGAGACAGGCACCATCTATCTTTTTATTCATGAACCTGTCACTCCTGACAAGATAGGCCTTGGAAAACCCTTTAGCTACATTACCTGCTTCATTGTGTACTTCATGGCAGATATTTCGGGCATATTCTTCGTGTATGAGCGGAGCATCTTCGGCCAGAGCATCGAACGGGTCTAATAGTGCCGGCAACTCCTCGTAGTCTACCTTTATCAAATCCAGCGCTTCTCTGGCGGTCTGCTCATCAATGGCAGCCACGGCGGCAACCTGGTCACCTACGTGTCGAACTTTGTCAACGGCCAGTGCCGTCTCATCGAATCTTGCCGGGCTGAAGCCAAACTTGATATGGCTGATATCCTTAGCGGTCAGTACGGCTCTTACGCCAGGCAAGTTCTTAGCCCTGGTCACATCAATGTTTAATATCCTGGCATGGGCCAGTGGGCTGTGCAGTATAGCGCCGGCCAGCATATTGGGCAATGACAAATCGGCGGTATACCTGGCCTGACCGGTAGCTTTCTCCGGTACACCTTTACGCACCGGACTGGTATTTAAAATCGAATACTCATGTACAGTGGTTTCAGCCATCAGGATTTCACCTCCTCTTCACTCAGCATTTCAGATGCTTTCTCCACGGCATTAATGATTTTAAAATAGCCGGTACAGCGACACAGGTTACCGACAAATGCTTTTCGGATTTCCTGTCGGGTGGGTTTAGTATTTGTATCAAGTAGGGCCTTCGCCTTCAAAATCATACCCGGCGTGCAGAAACCGCACTGCACAGCACCGGCTTCAATAAATGCTTCCTGGATAGGATGAAGCTTTCCGGTTCGAGCCAAGCCTTCAATCGTGGTGATTTCGTGACCGCTGGCCTGCACCGCCAGCACCAGGCAGGAATTGACCGGTTTGCCATCCATCAGCACGGTACAGGCACCGCAATCCCCTATTTCACAGCCCTGTTTTGTGCCCGTCAGATTGACCTGTGTACCACGCAGTAACTGCGCCAGCGTTTCATTGTCTGCTACCAGTAATTCATAATCTTGATTGTTAATCTTCAATACTATACGTTTTTTCATGGGCAACTTTCTCCTTTATGAAAAGTTGACGCATTGAGATGCGGCCTCCAAAAGGCTGCGTCTAGTTAGTACCTCTACCAGTTCTCGGCGATATTCAGCGGATGCCCTCATGTCAGAGATAGGTTGGCAGCAATCGGCAGCCAGTTTGGCGGCTTGCCCGGCAATATTGCGGGAAAACATCTTACCCGACAAAACGTCCTCCGCCTGGGGACTCCTGATAAATGTGGGGGCGACGGCGCCCAGGACTACCCACGCCGATTGGCACGATGCGTTTCCGAAGGTGAGCAAAGTGGTCACAGTGACCATAGCAATTTCCATAGCTTTCCTTATGCCATATTTGATATAGCTGGCCCCGGTATTCGCGGGGACGGTACTGAGTTGAATGTCAGCCAATATTTCGCCCTCTTTGATTATGGTCCTGCCAGGGCCGAGAAAGAACTCTTCCAGTGGCTGGCGCCGCTCCCCGTCTTTACTAACCAGCCTGGCAGTGGCAGCGTAGGCAATCAGAGGACCGATGGTGTCACCGGCTGGTCTCGCTGCACAAATGTTCCCGCCCACGGTAGCGCGGTTTCTTACTTGCGGTGAGCCCAACTTGCTGGCAGCTATCGCTAGGATAGGATATTTCTCTCTAAGCACCAAGGATTCTTCGATATCACTGATCCTAGTCATGGCTCCCAGTGTAAGGCCCTTTTCATTAGAGTACTCTATGTTTTTCAGTTCAGCCAGCTTTTCCAGAGAGACGATTACACTGTGATTAACCACCTTCTTTTTCAGATTGACCAGCAGGTCGGTACCACCGGCGAGAAATGCACTATCCCCCTTGTTTTGCTCTACAATTTCAAAAGCTTCTTCCAGAGTTTGCGGTTCGGTAAACTTGAATCTTGGTAATATCACAGTTGCTCCCTTCTGTTATCTTTTTTTGAGTCCGACGTGTATTCTTAGCTTGGTCTTGCTGGTACTTGCCCGCCTGATGGCATATGACTAACAAAACTACCCTTGCCTCTCCCACCACGTCAGTGATAGGGGGGCTAGCAAAAAATAAGACGCCCAAAATCTCAGGCGTTTCTCTTCCATAAGACATTTCTCCTTTCCAAACATGGGAGGCACTCCATTTTCGGCTATGCCCTATCAGCCACCTATAATAGGATTACCCGTTAGACAGACTGGCTCGGAGAAACGCCATGTTCAATTGCAGGAAATATTATTGCACTCGTATGAAGCTCATGTCAAGTCAAAATGAATAATAATTATAGCAACATTTGACTAAAGTTCTCTCTTGCCATGCGTTTTTCCGAGGGATATATTCAAAAAGTGTGGAAATAGTTAGCGACAACGAGTACTCTTTCTGTTAGCAAAAACAAGAATGAGGTACTCCCAAAAAAGTTATGTATAAACTATAGGGTGTGACGTAATACCGGCTGGGTTTAAGTAGGGAATATGCATGTGCGATGGGTGGCCCCTAATAAGGGGTCACCTTTTTTATGCTTTCTGCCGTCGATGTATTCTTTGACTAATTGATTCCTTGTGTTATAATAGACCGACGCCAGTGACAGCAGGTACCCTTAGGGTTTAAATAAATTGCCTGCCGAGGCTTAAGTTAACCCTGTGTTCATTGGCACAGGGATTTTTATTATAGACTTCCTCTATCATGACGTGAGGGAATTAAAGAGAGGGCTATATGTTAAGAGAAAAGAAGGTGCAAATAGTAAGCAATCTAGCTGATGATTTGTCGCGGAGCACTATTATTATCGCTACTAATTATCAGGGCCTGCTTGCTAAACAAATGGCCGAATTGCGTAATGCTCTGGCAAAAGCAGGTGTCGAGTATCATGTTGTCAAAAACACTCTGGTCTATCGTGCCGCTGACCAGGCAGACAAGCCACAATTGAGGGATATAATCGAAGGTCCTGTGGCGCTGGCCTTCGGCGATGACATAGTTAATACAGCTAAAGCTCTTAATCAGTATATCAAATCTACGGCATTGCCTTTACAGATTATAGGAGGGTTGTTAGGGGACCAAGTTTTGCCTCCGGAGGAAGTGGTAAGCCTGGCTAATTTGCCACCTAGAGAAGTTCTAATCGCCAAACTGATCGGGCAATTACAAGCCCCCATAGGAACTTTACATAACATTCTTAACCGTCCCCTGATGGGGCTATTGAACGTGCTACAAAACAGAGCTCAAACCATGAGCGCATAACAAAGGAGGACATCATGTCACCAGAAGAAGTAAAGAAAGAAGCTAAGGAAGGTGGGGTAAAGAAAGCTTCAAAAGCAAAGAAGGAAGTTAAAGAAGAAGAGATCAAGGAAGTTCCAACAGCGCAGCAAGAAGTTAAGGAAGGAGAGGTAAAAGAAACTCCGACTGCACAGGAAGAAGTTAAGGAGGAGGTAAAGGAAGCTCCAGCGGCACAGGAAGAAATTAAAGAAGAGAAGGCAAAGGAAGCTCCGATGGTAAAGAAGGAGGTTAAGGAAGAACAGGTAAAGGAAGCTCCAAGGGCAAAGAAAGAGGCCAAGGGTTTGACCAAGGAAGAAATTATCGCTGCCATTAAGACTATGACAGTGCTGGATCTGGCTGATTTGGTCAAGAGCCTGGAGAATGAATTCGGGGTTAGTGCTGCCCCTGTGGCGGTAGCAGCAGCGCCGGCAGCTGCCCCTGGCAAGCCAGCAGAGGCACCCTCGGAGGAGGAGAAGACAGAATTTACAGTCACCTTAAAGAGCTTCGGCGAAAAGAAAATCGAAGTTATCAAGGCAGTGCGTGAGGTGACCACTCTAGGATTAAAGCAAGCTAAGGATTTGGTAGAAGCTGCTCCACAGGTAGTAAAAGAAGGCGTCCCCAAGGAAGAGGCCGAAACAACAAAGCAGAAATTAGAAGCTGCTGGAGCGACTGTAGAAGTTAAGTAGAGTCATCTCAGAATTTTTAAATTCTTGAGGGGGGAGGTTGAGTAAAATGTCTCTGGCTACTTACCAAATTATCTTAGTGATGGGAGGATGTTTCCTTCTTGTGGGGATTATTTTTATGCTCTGGAACAAGAGGGAAAAGAACAAATACTACAATTCTATTTTGCTAACCCGAAGAGATATTAAGGAGACTATAACCCATGAACACGAGCGTTTCTGGTTACACGCCTGGCAAATAGGAGGCAGGATTTCCCTTATCGTTGGTATTATACTGCTGATTATTGGTGCAATTCTTGCGCCTTAAGCCTGTCATGGCATTTTGGAGGGCGGCGAGGGGCTTTTCGGCAAAGTGTGTTGAAATAGCTTTGAGATGGTACGAACGTCAGCAGTATCTTTCTGTGATAGACATCCACATTGGTCTCCACAAGGTTAACTGGTTAAAGCATGACCAATGGCGACTCATATGAAATGAGTGGGCGATTAACTCTCGGCACCCAGTCTATCAGTGACCTCCTGCAGTGATACTTTGCCGGCAGACAAGACCATTTTTAGCGCGTCATCAATTGATATATTGGTTCGAATAATGTCATTTTCCTTTACTATTTCTAGATAGCCCGATGTTGGGTTGGGGGAAGTCGGTATAAAGACGCTGAGCAGCTTCTCACCAGACTCGACGCGTGATTCACTCGTTACAAAGCCTATAGCTCGCATACCCTTTTTAGGGAATTCCACCAGTACCACCTGCAGGAATCCACCTTCACGAGGAGTAGCGAAGCTTTGCAAAATTTGTTTGATGCCTGTGTAGAGATATCGAAACAATGGCACTCTTGCCAATAGAGACTCACCATAACGAATCAGTCTTCTTCCAATAACATTGGTCGCTACAAGTCCAGTCAAGTAGATTAACACTACTGTGATGCCCAAGCCCAGGC
>Ga0307438_1000359_pt1 | contig 36395 bp, 35 predicted proteins | sample SalMarWE160110MG_FD_202144 | JGI IMG/M metagenome (GOLD analysis project Ga0307438, IMG submission 202144) | Salt marsh sediment microbial communities from the Plum Island Ecosystem LTER, Massachusetts, United States - WE1603-110 | ecosystem: Environmental > Aquatic > Marine > Intertidal zone >... | reverse complement strand
CATCCGAATTACCTTCCGATGTTACTCCCATAGGCATAGACAGAACAAGTTTTATTCGGTAACATTTCTGCTTGAGGCAACGCGGTGCGAAATAATAGTTGACGTTGATCAAGCATGGAAAGCTTTGGAAGGAACAATGACATGGGAGAACAAAAAAAAAGAATTAATAAGGGAAAGTTTTTTTGTATTATTTAAGAAGAACCATATAAGCCCGATTTTTATAAGAGACCTTAGATTTAATGCTATTTTCCTTAAAATTTTTAGCAGTAAACTTTTCTTCTTCTGAGAATGAAACAAGTGGGGGTTTTATGTCATATTCATTCCAGTTGGATTCCAAATGTGTTGTAATTTTTGGTCTCATTCCTTCAAATGAAATAGTTCTGCTTCCGACCGTTTTATCAAAGGTGTTTTTGTAGTTATTAATGAGATTCTTATGCGTACTTTTTGTTTTGTGCCTATAAATTATTTGTTTTAATTTATAATTTTGGATTTTGTTTATTTCTTCGCCAAAAGATTTGTAAATGGCTGAATTTGGAAGTCGTTTTTTGAACCAATCCAGCAGATTAACTATGTTTACTAAATGAGTTTCATCATCATCCTTAATAAAATGACTCCAAGTTAAAGCGATTATAGTCGTCTTCTTTAAAGGGCGTCCTTTGGTTTTTGAGCTAATCAAAATTTTATTCATTTCCTTTATTAATCGATTTAGGGTTTCAAAGAAAGAAGAAAGTACAAACATTTTTTCTATGTAATCTGAATCCCCGGCTCTTGTCTTTCTTTTCATTAGCATTTCAATTTTCCATACTTCCAAATTAGGGTGTTCAGCCTTTTCGAGGAAATCTGCAAGAGTTTCTTTGGTTATCTTTTTAAGTTGATTAAGTTCAAAAATTCTTTTTTTCCAAAACACTCTCCAAGATAATTCCCATTTTCCTGATTCTTTCTTTTTAATTGATCTATAATCTTTGTAAAACAATAAAAACTCTGCCAGGCTTAATGAGAAATGCCAAAGACTGTATGAATAATTTCTCTGTAGAAAGTAATCTAATTCTTTAGGTTTCCAATTAACTTCTAATCCTTCATATCTCATGAAATCACCAACTCAGGTAGTCATAAATGACCCAAAACTTTCTGCGTTTATGATTACCTTTAAATAAATGACAATTAGCTTATTCTTCAGGATAATAATTATAAATAATGAAAAGAGAAATAACAATGAGAGAGTATATGATTTCAAAATTAAAACTAGAAAGACTACTTCAGCGAAAAAGCCAATATTGTCTTGAGCAAGAGACCTCGATCCATCAAACATTGATTTCGTTATTTGAGAGAGGTTATAGAAATCCTAACTCAAGGCAGAAAAAACTCTTGGCTATGGCATTGCGAGTTCCGGAATATAAGCTTTTTTCCAAAGAGATAAAAAAACAAATTGGGAAAAAGCAATAGTTACTAATGACAATTCATCTTTCTAAAGAAATCTAATTGGAAAAGAAGAAAACTGATGTCTCCAAAAAAAGGTAAAGAAGACATTGAACCATTTGTAAAACTGGATAATTCAATGACCAATTCAGCAGCTTGGACTGCTCTCAGCGATAAAGCAATCTGGGTTTATATCGAGTTGAAGAAATCGTTCTCCACCAGAAAAGGTGGGTATAATCACCTAGTTCTTACTTATTCCCGGGTATCTTGGAGGATGAACTCTCATACGTTCAGCAAAAAAATTAAGGAACTGATTTACTATGGATTTATAGTAATTAAAGAGAAAGGAGGGCTTTACAGGCAACCGAACGTTTATGCCCTATCAGAGAAGTGGAAAATCAGAAGCGTAGAAATTGTTGATAAAGAAGGACGAGAGGCAATCAAGTCTGGCCGTGTGAAAAAGCCATCTTTTAAAAACAATATAAAGAATTTAAAAGGGAAAAGAACATGGGAAAGAAAGAAGACATACCCCTAGAGATATATAATAGGTTTTTAAAGATTAAAGTTATTAAATGGAGTAATAATGTCAAAGATTAAAGCAGTGCAGGCATTCATAGCTTTAAAGATTAAAACTATTAGCTTTATAGATTAAAGTTGCGGATTGGACAAAATTAGACATAGTTGAACACTTTTTTACATAAAATGGAAAAAGCAAAATTGACTCAAAATCAATTAAGAGTCATTAGATGTATATTGGAAACCAATTCTCTAGAAGGGGCATCCCGAAGAGCTAAAGTGAGTCGTTCTTCAATCTACAATTGGCTAAAGGATGAGACCTTTAGGAAAAGGCTCCGGAAGGAACGTGATACTTTGTTTTATGAGAGCTTGGATCTTTTAAAGCAGGCCACCCGGGAAGCTGTCAATGTACTTATCAATTTATTAAAGAGTAAAAATGAAACAACAAGGAGGCTAGTTGCAAGAGAAATTTTAAATCAGTCTTTGAGGATAACGGAAATAAGGGATTTGGAAGAAAGAATATCAGAGATTGAGCAAATAGTGAAACAGCAGTATCAAAATTTGTAAACAAAAAATTAAACTGTACTACAACGCTCATGGAGGTTGATTATGAAAGAGATTAAAAGAAGATTAGCAAAGCTTGAAGAAAAATTTAAAATCTCAGAGAAAGAAAAATATGTAAATATATTAAAAGATTTTTTTGCAAAGTATGGGGTTCTTTCAGTTGATGAATTAATAACCATAATAAATAATAGAAATAGTATAGAATCTATCGAATCTGATTTTGTTAAAGGATTATTGGCAAGAGGTGGGAAAGAAGAATTATTGGAAGTTTTGGATATAAGAGACAAATTAGCAAGAGAAATGCAAAAGCTAATCTAACTTTATTTCAGGGTGCACGATTGAATCAATCACTTCTTAATGTCAATGAAGTAAGCTCCTTCCTTCACGTGCACCCTAAAACCATCTATAAATGGAAAGATGTAGGCAAGATTCCATATTTAAATATAAATGGGTTAATCAGATTCAAAAAAGATGAGATTGAGAAGTTTAAGGATAGGAATAAAGATAGATCATCTGAGTTCGCAGAATTCTTTCCAAAGTTCGACCTTTCCCTTGAAAATTATGATAGAATGCTCCTGAAAGGAAGGAGCGCTTTGAGTAAAAAATTGAAGCGTTGGAATTATGGTATTGGATCTATTTATTTGAGAAAAACGAAAGGAGGAAAAGAGCGTTTGTGTATTGATTACCGAGATGAAAATGGAGCGAGAATTCGAAAAGTTGTACCTCATGCGCAATCCCGGGAGGAAGCTTTACTAGAATTGCAATCAGCAATTAGGAAAAGCTTTGATAAAAAGCATAAGATAAGCAGAGAAAAGAAAAAAGTTAAATTTGATGAATTGGCAAGCGAGTATCTAGAGAATTATGCAAAGGTTAATAACTTGGCATGGAAAAGGGACGAGAGTTGCTTGAAGAATTTGTGTAGATTTTTCGGAAGCTGCGGCATACAAGATGTTTCCCCGTATTTAATCGAGAAATACAAGTCGAAAAGGCAGAGGGATGGACTTAAACCCGCATCTATTAACAGAGAATTGTCAGTGTTGAAGAGAGTCTTTAATATTGCAATTAATTGGGATATGAGCGACGAAAATCCAGTTCGAAATGTAAAGTTTTTAAGGCAGCCTGAACCAAGAGAAAGGATACTTAATAAGACTGAGGAAGAAAGGCTCTTAGAAGCGAGCTCAGAGCATTTAAGGCCTGTTATAGTCACTGCTCTGCACACAGGAATGAGAAAATCCGAAATTGCAAATCTTAAATGGGAACAGGTTGACTTAAGGAACAAAGAGATAGAAGTTGTTAAAACCAAGAACGGAAAAAAAAGAGTTATTCCTATTAGTGAAGAACTATATGAGAAAATGAATGCATTGTGGAAGTCGATCGGGAACAATAAGTTTGTATTTCAATACGCTGACCCCAAAACAGGAGAAAAAAGGCACTTAAAGTATTTCAGGAGAGCTTTTGAGAACGCATGTAAAAGAGCAGACATAAAAGGACTGACTTTTCATGATTTGCGCCATACTTTTGCATCTAGGTTAGTAAGGAGTGGAGTTGACTTGATAACAGTCAAGGATCTTTTGGGACATTATTCAGTGAAGACGACAGAACGGTATACACATTCAAATCAAGAGCAGAAGAGAAAAGCAGTTGAGCTTCTAAACACTGGAAATAATGGGAAAAAAGCCGAAAAAGTGGTAAATTTGTCACCTATTTGTCACGCGGAAACTAATGGCAAATCTGAAAAACGCGTAATACCTTTATTATCAACGATGTGGGCGGTTAGCTCAGCTGGGAGAGCGCAGCGTTCGCAACGCTGAGGTCGGGGGTTCGAATCCCCTACCGTCCACAATTGTGAGGAAAAGATGAGTAGTGAAATGATCGTTCTTGCAGGGACTGCAGTTACAATTGGATTTGTGCATACTGTCCTCGGACCTGACCATTACCTGCCTTTTATCGTGATAAGCCGGGCCAGAAGGTGGTCCCTTTCTAAGACGATGTTAATTTCATTTTTTTGCGGGTTGGGCCATGTATTGAGTTCCGTAGTACTGGGTTTTGTCGGGATTGCCCTTGGGATTGCTGTGGCACGCCTGGAGGGAGTTGAATCTCTACGGGGAGGCACAGCAGCCTGGCTTCTTATAAGCTTCGGCTTTGCCTATTTTATCTGGGGTGTGCACAGAGCCATAAAGAATAGGCCTCATAAACATCTGCATATTCATGCTGATGGCGTTGAACATGAACATTTGCATACGCACGAAACAGATCATGCCCATGTGCACACCGAAAAAGGAAAAACCAACCTGACGCCCTGGATATTATTTACAATATTTGTGTTTGGGCCGTGTGAGCCTTTGATCCCATTAGTCATGTACCCTGCTGCCAAGCATGATGCGGCCGGAGTTGTGCTCGTTACATTGGCTTTCGGATTGACTACGATTATGACCATGCTTGTAATCATTGCTGTTTCTTCCTGGGGTGTGAGTTTTCTTCGTTTAGGCCGGTTAGAAAAATATGTTCATGCCATAGCTGGAGCTATGATCTTTATTTCAGGACTGAGTGTTCAGTTCCTTGGATTGTAAGGAAAAAGGGAAATAGTCCATAGAAGAGGACTTCCATGAAGTTTATTGTAGACTGTATGCTTGGAAAGCTGGCCAAATGGCTGAAGATTCTCGGGTTTGATACTCTGTTTTTCAATAAGATCGAAGACAGCGATCTTCTTGCCCTGGCTCAGAAAGAGGGGAGAACTCTTCTGACAAGAGACACCGAATTACTGGGGAGGGCCCGGGACATAAAAACTCTTTTCATAGAAAGCGAAAACTGGTATGACCAAGTCGAGCAGGTGCTTGATACATTTAACCTGAGGGGTGATATTAAAGCCCATTCTCGATGCATTGATTGTAATGTAAGGCTGAAAAGCTTTCCAAGGAAGAACGCAAAGAATTTAGTGACTCCATTTGTTTACGAGCATGCCCACTCTTTTGCTCTATGTCCCCGATGCGGCCGGGTTTTCTGGCAGGGAACCCACTTCAAAAACATGGAATATAAAGTCGAGGATTTCCTTAACAAAGAAAAATAGAAAAGAAAATCTGTCGTGAAAATAGATTGATTTCTCATTTTAGGTTGATTAAAATGGAATATAAATTGATTTTCCTCCCATTAGAGAGAATAAAGAGGTAAGAATATGAGTATAATAAGCAAATTATTAGGAAAATCTCCCTTTGAGCCTCTTCATCAGCATATGTTGAAAGTCAAGGAATGCGTGGATCTGATCAGGCCTTTAGTAGGCTCTCTCCTAAAAGAAGAGGACGAGAAAGTGGAAGAGTATGCAAAAAAAATTGCCCATGCAGAGTACGAAGCTGATCTGGTAAAAAAAGAAATCAGAAACAATCTACCAAAAGGACTTTTTCTGCCTGTGGCCAGAGGTGATATCCTGAGATTTTTAAAGGAACAGGATAATATCGCTGATTCTGCTGAGGATTTTGCAGTACTAATTACATTAAGGAAGACGAAACTCCCTGATGAACTTAAAGAGGATTTAAAAGAATTCGTTGATGAGGTTCTTGAGACTTTTAACATGGCTGTAACAGTATCAAACGAAATTAACGTTCTGGCAGAAACTTCCTTTGGAGGTGCCGAAGCAGAAAAAGTAGTGGATTTAATTGAGAATCTTAAAACAAAGGAGTGGGAAGCAGATAAAACTCAAATGAAAACTTGCAGGAAAATGTTCTCACTCGAGGGAAAAATGGATCCTGTTTCTGTCGTAATGTGGATGCATATTTTCAAGGAATTAGGAAATCTGGCTAATCATTCAGAAAATGCAGGAGACCAGATTAGAATCATGCTGCACGACAGCAAAAAATAAAGAAAAAAGTTTCTCTTTTTTGGTTCAATAAAATGATGAATTCTGAGGTGAAAGTGGAAATTTCTAATGGATGTTAGCCTTATCATAATTATTGTTGCTGTTCTTGTAGGTCTTTACAGTGCTGTCAACATCGGTGCAAATGATGTGGCTAATTCAATGGCTACTTCTGTTGCATCAGGCGCTTTGACAATAAAAAGAGCAGTTTTTGTAGCTGCTATCTGTAACATTCTGGGGGCTGTTTTGGTGGGAACCCATGTGGCCAATACAATTCGCAAAGGGCTTGTTGACCCTTTACAGTTCAGTGATACTCCTAATCTGTTAATATATGGGATGCTGGCAGCTGTCCTGGGATCAGCCCTCTGGGTCAATATAGCCACATACTTCAAGCTTCCGGTTTCTACAACACATTCAATTATAGGAGGAGTGCTGGGATTTGGGTTAGTGAGTGTTGGATTTGCAGGCATCCATTGGAATGTAGTGCTTTATGTCGTCCTGAGCTGGATTATCTCTCCTGTTTTTGGCGGGTTTATGTCTTTCATAATTTTTTCAATCATCAAGAAATTTATCCTTGGTTCTCCAGACCCGATTGAAAAAACGAGGAAGATAGGCCCATTTTTTTCAGGAAGCGTTGGTTTTATCCTTTCCCTGGCCGTTATCTTCAAGGGGTTGAAGAATTTTCATCTTAACATTCCACCTTTAGAGGCCATTATTATATCCTTGTTAGTCGGGGCCGTAGGTTTTTTTGCCGGGCATCTTCTTCTTCTAAGATACAAGGAAAAAGATACAGATCCATATTACCAAGTTGAAAAGATGGCCAATCCGCTGCAGGTTCTCTCGGCCAGCTTTCAGGCCTTTTCCCATGGAGCTAATGATGTAGCCAACGCTATCGGTCCTGTTGCGGCCATCTTTACTGTTATTCATACACATCAAGTTGAGATGGAAGTCAACGTCACTCCATGGCTTCTGCTTATAGGCGGTCTCGGCATTGCTTTTGGAGTTTATATATGGGGACATCGGGTTATGGAAACAGTCGGGAAAAAAATTACAGCAATAACTCCAACCAGAGGCTTTTCAGCTGAATTCGGGACAGCTACAACAGTGCTTATCTGTTCCCGTCTCGGCATGCCTGTTTCAACAACCCATGTTTCTATAGGGAATATTATTGGTGTGGGTTTGGCACGTGGAGTTTCTGCTATTAACCTGAATGTGATAAAAAAGATTTTTGCGGCCTGGGTTATATCTGTTCCGGTTGCGGGCCTGTTTTCTGCAGCACTTTACGGCTTCTTCATTTTTATATTTGGGGCATGACAATCCTTTTGACTCGAAAAGTTGTTCAATCGATGACATGAGTGTTATATAGAATCTAACAAGGAGGAAAAAATGAAGAAATTTATTAATTGCTTTCTTATGATGATTTTTGTTTTGGGTACTATCCAGTTATTGGTAGCCGATAATATTTTAATAGAGAGGTCAAACATGAAATCTATTGTGGATGTTCTAAAAAAGAACGAAATTGAATATTACACATTCAGAAACAGCCAGGGCAATGAATTTCTTGTGGTCCCAAAGTTTGGAGCAAGGATTTTAGCTGTCTCTGTAGGTGGGGAGAATTTATTTTGGACTCACCCGGATGTCCTTAAAGGTCAGGGAGGCCAGAGGAGCTGGATATCTCCTGAGGGAGGAGCAAAGGGCTTTCTTTTCAAGCCTGACTGGATTGGGAACAGGGATTTTTCCATGATGGATCCCGGAAATTATAAGGTTGCTTCGTTCAAGAAAAATGAACATCTAGCGCTATTCAACTCTTTTAAAGCGATTTCAAATGATGGGAAGGAGAAATATGACCTGACACTGACAAGGGAGATGAGAATTGCGGAAGACCCATTAAAATATGAACCTGGATTCGAAGAATTGAACTACGATTTTTTGGGTATTGATTTTGTGCATAAGATTAAGAATAATTCAGTGAAGTTTTTTGACCGGATTCTGGCGCTTTGGAGCCTCATTCAGATTCCTCCTAAAGGCACAATGATTATTCCTGTCAATGAAGCAAATAGAGAGCCGTGGCGGAGCAATTATTTCGAGCCAATACCTGAGGAATATGTGAAAGCAAATTCTGATTCCTTTTCTTATTTTATCCATGGAAGCCTGAGATACAAGGTCGGGATTCGCCCGGAATCTGCTAAGGGTGTTGTTTGCTATCTTTCAAAAACAGAAGGCGAAGATTACGCTGTTGTGTTTATGACTTTTCCAATAAAACCAGAGGCAAGATATACGGACAGGCCCAAGACAGAACAGGAAACAAACGGTGATGCAATACAGATTTACAGCCACCTTGAGAAGGGAACGCTTGCGTTCGGAGAATTGGAGTGTCAATCCTGGGGGTTGGAACTAAAACCTGGAGGAGAGAAGGCTTTCCCGATTAATATTTACATGTATAAATCTTCGCTGGAGACTTTAAAAAAGATCGGGGAAGAACTCGTTTGTCCGGAATTTGGTAAAGACTATATTTTTGAATAGAAAACAGGGGCATCTTTTTATCAAGTGAATAGTTTTATTCGAGATGTTTTTTGAACCGCAATGAGCTTAAGATTATTGCTGCAAATCCGAAGATGAAAAGAGCCAGGATCTGAGGCCAAAGAATAGAAGGTCCGTTTCCTTTCAAGAGAATTCCTCTTACAGCTTTACTGAAATATCGTAAGGGATTGAAAAGCGTCATATATTGAATGATTTGGGGCATGCTTTCAATAGGGGAAAAAATTCCCGAAAGGAGCATGGCCGGCAGAATAAAGAAAAAGGCAGTCATCATAGCCTGTTGTTGTGTGCGGGAAATGGTTGATATAAAAAGGCCTAAACTCAATGTTGTAAGGATGAAAAGGAAAGAAACTCCGAAGAGAAAAAAGAGATTTCCTCTTACGGGAACATTAAAGACAAATCTTCCTACCAGGATAACCAGGGCAATATCAGCAATACCGATCATGGCAAAAGGAACGGTTTTGCCGATGATGAGTTCCCATGGTTTTAAGGGAGAAACAATGAGTTGTTCAAGAGTTCCCATCTCTCTTTCTCTGGTTATGGCCATAGAAGTAAGGAGGAGTGTTGTCAGAAGAAGAATCAGGCATATGACTCCTGGAACCATGAAAACAGAACTTTTTAAATCCGGATTGTACCAAATTCGCGGCTGGGGAATTATGATTCCCACAGGCATTCTTGCCGGGATTTCAGATAAGATATTTTCTGCATTTCTGGCTATGAGGTTGGAAATATAACTCTGGATAATAGTTGCTGAATTGGCGTCTGTTCCATCTAACAGGATTTGAAGAGAAGTTTTCATGCCTTTTTTGAGATTTTTCCCGAATTTATCAGGGATAATGACAGCTGCGTGAATCTTTCCTTTTTGAAGAAGTTTTTCGATTTCATCATAGCCGCTCAAATAGAAGTCAACATCGAAGTATTCAGAACGGCTGAAAGATGAAATAAGATTTCTACTTTCTTGGGTCTGTGAGTAATCAAGGATTCCAAGAGAAACATGTTTGATATCTGTTGTGACTGCATAGCCGAAGAGGATAAGTTGAAGAACTGGAGCAACAAATATTGGAACCAGCATTCGTTTGTCGCGGAAAGTCTGAATAAATTCTTTGCGGACTATGTGCTTTATGATTCCAAACATATCTACTCCAGAGTTAGTTTTAGCCTTTTTACACAGGCCGTGATGACTAATAAAGCCAGGAGAATAAGCGGTACAACTTCAGGCCATAAAACAGTCAGGCCGTTACCCTTAAGAAAGATTCCTCTCAGGACTGTGAGAAAATATTTTGCCGGGACAAGATAGCTTATGATTTGAATGACCTTTGGCATGCTTGAAATTGAAAAAATGAAACCGGATAAAAGGAACGATGGTAGTAGTGTGAATATGACAGATATCATGAAAGCCAGTTGTTGTGATTTGGTTACTGTGGATATGAGCAGTCCTGTTCCAAGGCCGCAGACAAGAAATACAGCAGTTATAAAAAAGAGAAACAATAGATTTCCTTTGAGCGGGACTCTGAATAAAAGAGTCCCAATGAGAATAATGAGCAGTGTTTGAAACATCCCGAGGACAAAATAGGGTATTAATTTTCCTATGATTATCTCTATAGGTTTGGCTGGGGAAGAGATAAGCTGTTCCATTGTTCCGTTTTCCCATTCCCTGGCAATAGTCAGAGAAGTAAGCATAGCACTGAGGACCATCATTATGAGAGCTATCAATCCTGGTACGATAAAATTTGTGCTCCGCAGGTCAGGATTAAACCATACTATTGGTTCCACATCTATAGGAGGGATTCCTTCAGGTGCCGGCCCATGTTTGTTCAGTTTATCGAGTATTATTTTTGATGAGAATGTCCGGACGATGCTTGATATGTAACCCAGTGCGATTTGGGCGGTATTGTTGTCACTCCCGTCAATCAAAAGCTGAAGAGGTATATTTTTCCCTCTCATTAAATTCTTGGAGAATCCCGAGGGGATTCCAATGAGAATTTTGACCTTTCCATCATCTAATAGTTTTTCTGAGCCGGAAAAACTATTAGATTGGTAGATAATGTCAAAGTAATCACTTGCTCCAAGTCGGAAGATCAAATCCCTGCTGAGGGGAGTTCTGTCCTGATCGATTATTCCTAAGTGAATATGGCTGACATCCAAGGTTATGGCATACCCGAAAAGGATAACCAGGATTACAGGCAGGACTATAGCAAGGTAAAGACTTCTGGGGTCCCTTAAAATGTGGAGATTCTCTTTCCTCATAAGAGGGAGTATTCTATTTGCCATTTTTAGCGCCTGGTGAAAAACTGTTGGTTTTTGCTTTTTCACTTTTGATAGCAGAGACAAAGACTTCTTCTAAAGTTGAGTCTTCCTTTTTTGTGAATTTGGTTTTTAGTTCTTTAGGTGAGCCTAGAGCAATGATATTTCCGGAATAGATGATGGCGACTCTGTGGCACCGTTCAACTTCGTCCATGTAGTGAGATGTCACAAATACGGTTGTTCCTTCTTCGGATAGTTGATATATGAGGTCCCAGAAATCTCTTCGCGAGACTGGGTCTACGCTTGCGGTGGGCTCATCTAAAAATAGTATTTCTGGCTTGTGAAGAATCGCACAGCCAAGGGAGAGGCGCTGCTTCCATCCCCCTGAGAGTTCATCTGTCAAGGAATTTTCTCTTCCGGCAAGGCCTGCCATGTCGAGAACCCAGTTTTGCCGCTCGATTTTTCTCGAAGGGTGGATTCCGTATATTCCTCCGTAAAACTCTATGTTTTCTTCGACGGTTAGGTCTTTATAGAGAGTGAATTTCTGGGACATGTAGCCAATTATCTTTTTTATTTCTTCAGGCTGAGAGTCTATGCTGTAACCCCCCACATATGCTGCTCCTGAGGTAGGCCTGAGGATGCCACACAGCATCCTGATCGTAGTGGATTTTCCGGCGCCGTTGGGACCAAGGAATCCGAAGATTTCCCCTTTTCTGACGCTGAATGAAATATTGTCGACAGCCAGGAATCTGTTGAATTCTTTTGTCAGATTTTTAACTTCGATGCTGTACATTTGGTTTATTGTCTGTAACACTTTATTTTATTTGGCTGCTTTGTTTATTTATAAGATAGAGAAAAGCATCTTCTAAAGAAGGTGTGATTCTTTGCAGCTTTTTGGCTTTGATTGCATGTGCTTCTAGAAAATCACGAGTTTTTTCTATCCAGATTTCTCCTGGTTCAAAGGTCAGATGAAGTGTGCCGCCGTAAGGATAGATGCTTTTTAAACCGGGAAATTCTTTCAAGATTCTTTTTGCTTCTTCATTGTCTGTTACAAGCTCTAGGAGTTCATCTTTCATTTCTTTGATGATATTTTCTGGAGATTGGAATCTTAATATTTTGCCCTCATATATGAGTCCTGCCTGGTGGCATCTTTGGGCTTCGTCCATGTAAGGAGTAGTTATTATTAAAGTCGCTCCTTGTCGGTTTATCTGAAATAGAATGTCCCATAGTTCTCTTCTCGAGACGGGATCTACTCCTGTGGTGGGTTCATCAAGAAGGAGAATTTCTGGAGTATGAAACAAGTTGCAGGCTAAAGCCAGCTTTTTCTGCATTCCACCCGACAGATTTCTCGCAAGCCGCTTCTCAAAAGGAGCGAGGCCGCTGAAGTGAAGCAGTTCCTTTTTTCTTTCCGGGAATCTGCCTTTAGAAAATCCGTGAAGATCTGCAAAGAATTTTAGATTTTCTGAAACGCGCAGGTCGCCGTAGAGGCTGAAATGCTGCGGCATATAACCGGTCAGTTTTTTCACGGCCTGTTGGTTTTTACTTGTATCTAATCCGTTTATAAAGATAGATCCTGATGATGGATTTAGAAGACCCATGAAGAGGCGTAGAAGCGTGGTTTTTCCTGCTCCATCAGGCCCAATGAGCCCGATTATCTTTCCTTTTTCGATTTCAAGATTGATGTTATCAACAGCGGTAGTTTGATTGAATTTTTTTGTCAGGCTTTTTACTTCAACAGCTAACATTTCGATCCTGCATGTTTACTCTTTATGCAGATCCAATGATATCCTGACATCCACCGGCATTCCAGGTTTCAGGAATCGTTCGTTATTTTTAAGATAAGATTTAATCATGAAAACAAGTTTGAGCCGTTCTTCTTTCGTTTGAACATTTTTAGGGGCGAATTCTGCCTGATCCGAGATGTAGTCTACTTTCCCCCTGTAAATTTTATCAGGGAAAGAGTCGCATGTAACTTCAACGTAATCCCCGACTCTGACTTTTCCGAGGTATTTTTCTGGTACATATGCCTTAACGTAAGTCAGATTTAAATCGATTATGCTGAAGAGAATTGTGCCTGGCATTGCAAGTTCCCCGACTTCGATATGTCTTATCTCAAGATAGCCTGTTATGGGAGATGTGATTTTTGTGTCCTGAATCTGTCTTGCAAGAAACTGCTCCCGTGCACGGAGATTTTTTATTTCCGCTTCCACCATTTCAATCTCTTCTTTCTCTCTCCCCCGGAAAGCCAGTTTATAATTTTCCCCTGCGCTTTCATGTTTCTCAAAAGCAGCTTTTAATCTTAAATCTGCCTGCTCTTTTTGGGTCTCCGGAACCGCCCCTTCGCTGAGTAAATCTTTCATTCTTTGCTGGTTTTTCTTTGCAAGTTCGAGCTCTTTTTCCGCTGCTTCTAATTGATTTTTCGCGACAGCAATCAGTTCTTTTTTTGTTCCTTTCTTAAAAAGAGCAAGTTTTGCTTGAGCACCTTCCAGGCTGGCCAAAACTTGATTCAATTGAATATTGAGTTTCTCATTGTCCAGATGACACAATACATCTCCTTTCCTCACAAGCTGCCCCTCCTGCACAAAAACTTCTTTAATTTCTCCTTGAACCTGGGCCCGTATCTCTGTATCAATGGCTTCTATAAGCCCCGAAACTTCGAGAGTTGTTGAATTGGTACGGTTGCTTTTACAGTTTGATAAGAAGAATAATAAGATTAAGCTGATAATAATATATGCATTTTTTTTCATTTTTCCTTGATTAGTAAAGGTTAAATGCAAGTTAGAATTTTTTCCTCTATTTGTCAAGGATGAAGCTTCTTGGAAATTCCTACAATTGAAAAAAGGTACCGGACTCCTTTTTTGCAGGCAACCTTTTTGGTTTCTGTTTCATTTATATATGTGAGGAAAGAAATAAATGAGCTATCCATTATCAGTATTTGTCCTTTTTGAAGGAAGAAGTGGAAGAGAATATTGTGCTAGAATAGGAAAAAACAATGAGGGGCGAATTCTGCGTGTTTTAGAAGCAGCTGACCTGATGCTACGGAAGTATGGTTTGTATTTCCATTTGATTTATAATAGTAAACTAATTTAGATATTACTTCGTATTAATAAGTGAACAAATTGTATTGTGAAAATTGAAGCTATATATATAGCATATATCAATCGGAGGCAGTAAGAATGAAAGGACATGGATTTTCCCTGAGGATTGTAATCACAATTATAATGATAATTGCGGCTTTGAACGGATTCGCTCTTGATGCTGGCAAGGCGGGCCAGAAGCAGGAAAAGAAAAAACTCAGCGGCAGGAATTACGCGGTTTCACATGCTACTTCGCAGATAAAATTAGACGGAGTGCTGAATGAAAAAGCCTGGTCTGACGCTGTGGTTATAAATCTTCCTTATGAATGGCTTCCCGGGGATAATATTCCTGCTCCGGTTGATACGGACTGCCTGGTTACATTTGATGCGAACAATTTATTTATTGCATTCAGATGTTTTGACCCGGAGCCTTCGAAGATTCGTGCTCACCTCATGGACCGTGATGCTACCGATATTCTTATCCAGGATGACCATATCTGTATAATGGTGGATCCTTTTAATGATGAACGTAGAGGATTCCAGTTCAGGGTTAATCCCCTTGGAGTTCAAGCCGATGCAAATTTCAGCGAGATGGAGGGCTACGAGGATTTCTCGTGGGACGCCATATGGAATTCAGGCGGGAAAATTACTGATTGGGGATATTCAATTGAGATTGCTATCCCTTTTAACCAGCTCCGTTTTCCAAAGGGGACTGAGGTTCAAACATGGGGTTTTTCTGCAGAAAGATCCTATCCGCGAAATGTCCGCCACAGGATGACATCGCATAAACGAAGGAGGGATATTAACTGCGTTTTGTGTCAGTTTAACAAAATTACAGGCTTTCAGGGGATGAAAACCGGATTAAACCTGGAAGTTGACCCAACTCTGACGGCTAACCGTACGGATAAAATGGATGAATTCCCTCAAGGGATAATGGAGAATGGCAAAGTAATGGCTGATCCAGGCATTTCTGTCCGTTGGGGAGTCACTCCGAATATGATCCTGAATGCCGCAGTAAACCCCGATTTTTCCCAGGTCGAGGCCGATGTTGCCCAACTGGAAGTCAACACGAGATTTGCTGTCAGGTATCCTGAAAAACGGCCTTTCTTCCTCGAAGGCGCTGATTTTTTTCTTACTCCCATGGAAGCTGTATTTACCCGAACTGTTGCTGACCCTGCGGGAGGAGTAAAGTTTACAGGGAAGATAGGGAAAAACGCAATCGGTTTTTTCGGAACTGTTGATAGTATAAACAACCTTCTCTTTCCTTCAAACCAGGGTTCTTTTTCGACTTCTTTGGAAGAGGATGTAACGGGCGGAGTATTCCGTTTCCGGAGGGATGTTGGGAAAAATTCCGCTCTTGGATTTCTTTATACAGGACGTGCAGCAAATGGTCACGATGACTATTACAACCATGTTATGGGTTTTGATGGGTTCTTGCGTCTTTCCAGGACTAAGACACTGAGTTTCCAGTATCTTCACTCTGAAACAGATTATCCTTTACATACGGCTTCCTCTTACGGTCAGGATATCGATGCTTTTGGCGGAAACGCCTTGAAAGTTGATTTTAATCATATGGGCCGCGATTGGATTTATGCTGTTGGTTATGAAGATTTCTCGCCTGGGTTCAGGGCTGACTACGGCTATATTCCGCAGGTGGATATTAGATCGGCAAACGGCCAGATTAACAGAGTGTTCTGGGGGAAAAGAGGAAGCTGGTTTAATCGGATCAATGTTGGATTTTATGGCTCCGTATTATATGACTATGAAGGGAGACTGACTGATGGAACATTTATGCTTAGTACACTATACATGGGCCCATTACAGACAACGGCTTTAATTGAGATCAGCCAGGGACGGCAGTTTTATGCCGGAGAGAACTATGATTTAAGCTCGGGAGTACTGTTTGTAGAGATGAAGCCCATGAGTGGTTTGCGCTTTAATATAACAGGAGTATACGGTGGGACTGTCGATTATCAAAACGAAAGGAAAGCCAATCAATTTTATCTTGAGCCTTTTGCTGAATTCAATCTAGGACGCCATGTTAATGTCAATATCATGCATACCCTTCAAAATCTCAGCCTCAAAGGAGATAAGATTTTCACAGCCAATCTATCCCAGGTGCGTTTGATATATAATTTTTCTGTCCGTACTTTTATCCGCGCTATAGTACAGTACCTGGATCTTTCAAGAAACACTGATCTCTATCTCTTCCCTGTGCTGCCGAAAACGCAAACATTCTTCACTCAATTCTTGTTTTCCTACAAGATTAATCCTCAGACTGTGCTATTTCTGGGGTATTCGGATAATTATCTTGGCATGACAGGAATCGATGTCACCCAGACCGACAGGACATTCTTTATGAAAGTTGGATACGCTTGGACGAAATAGTCAGGTTTTAATAACAGAAAATCCGAACTTTTTTCCAAACTGAGACCGCTTCCTCCATCCCCTCTAATTGAAAAAAGGTACCAGGCACCTTTTTTGTGGGCAACCTTTTTGTCCTCTGTTTCATCTATATATATGAGGAAAGAAATAAATGAGCTATCCATTATCAGTATTTGTCCTTTTTGAAGGAAGAATTGGAAGAGAATATTGTGCTAGAATAGGAAAAAACAATGAGGGGCGAATTATGGAAGGAGAAAAAAAGAATACCTCAGGAGAAAGATTCGGCACTGACAGCATTCTTCTCGATTTGATAAAGCGCAGCCGTGAAGGAGATTCAGAAGCCATGGAATTTATATTCGAGCGCTTCAAGACTTCAATTTTCAACCTGGCCTACCGGTATACATATAATACTGCTGTTGCCGAAGATTTACTTCAGGATATCTTTCTTAAGGTTTATACCAAATTTAAGGAACTGGATAATGATGAAGCTTTTGTGGGTTGGCTTTATCGTGTTGCTGTAAACACATGCCTCACTCATTTACGCAGCAGGAATGTGCGGCTTAGAAAAACTGTCCCGTTAAATGAGGTGGAAGGAAAGTTATCAGGAAACTCTGTACCGGATAGAGTAGAGAACAAACAGCTTGGTGACGCAATACAGAGTTTATCGACCAAACTGAAAAGCATATTCCTTCTTCATGATGTTCAGGGTTTCAAACATAGAGAGATAGCTCAGATCATGAGATGCTCGGTGGGGACATCCAAATCCCAGCTTTTCAAAGCGAGGATGAAGATAAGAAAACAGCTTGAATGTAAGCAAATGATATAAGGAGAGAGAAATGAAATGTGCAAAAGCCAAAAGGTTAATCAGTGATTATATAGACGGCAATCTGGATACGGGGCATGTCTCTTCTCTCGAGGAACATCTTGATGTATGTCTTGACTGCCAGAAATTTTTAAAAGACTTCCGGAAAATCGCTAAGGATGCAAAGGAATTAAATAAACTTACTCCCCCCAATGAAACCTGGTCCAAGATAGAAGCAAGATTAAACACAGAAACACAACCAGTACATGTCTTGGCGCCTGGAAGACGGCAGTGGTTAAACGCCCCAAGGCTTCGCTTTGTTTTGAGTGCCGCATTTCTATTAGTTATTTTAGTTGGGGCAGGGATTTTGGGAATTCACTCCTTGAAGCAGGGAGGAACTCTGCCTGGAGTTGACAGTAAAAACATCGCTTTTGCAAAATTGGAGGAAGCAGAGCACCATTATCAGCTGGCAATAAAGGCTCTTGGAGAGGCTGTCTCATATCAAGAAAAAAGCTTTGACCCTGAAGTGGCTGAAGTCTTCCGGACAAATCTCGAGATCATAAATACGTCGATTACTGCATGCAAACAGGCAGTACTCAGTGAGCCGGATAATGTTGAAACCCGGAATTATTTGCTGGCTGCTTACAAGGACAAGGCGGATTTGTTAACTGAAATGATTGAAGTTAAAGATATTTATTCCCATAAAAGGGAATTAGAGACAACTTTATAAATAAAAAGGAGGTATGTTATGAAAACCAAAAAAGTTGTTAGTTCACTGGCAGCTGTAAGTTTTTTGTTTCTCATGCTTGGGTTTTATCCTGGGATATCAGCGGAAAAGGAGAAATATGAGGAAAAATTCCAGAAGATAGTCCCACTCACGAAGGATGGAAAGTTATTTTTAAGCAATATTGCAGGAGATATCGAGGTCAAAACCTGGGACAAGGCTGAAGTAAAAATCGACGCCCTTAAAATCTCAAAGGCTACTTCTCTAGAGAAAGCAAAAGAGAATGTAAGTAAGGTTAAAATCGAGATAACAGAGGAAGGGAGTACACTCAGGATTGAGACAAAATATCCGAAGATAAGAATCAGGTCTTTGAATGTTTCTGTAAAATACTGGCTGTTCATTCCGTCTATGGCATCTGCAAATGTTGATTCGGTTAGCGGCGATCTGACCCTCGAAAAAATCGGAGGTACTGTGAAAGCAGAGACCGTTAGCGGCGATGTATCTCTTAACGATATTGCCGGCACACTGAAGGCAAAATCTGTCAGCGGAGACGTGGAAGTCTTCAAGGCGGACAAAGGAGCAAATTGTAATTCTGTTAGTGGAGATTTAGAAATCCACGATGTTATAGGCGATGTGGATGTAGGTTCTGTTTCGGGCGATGTTACTGTTGAACGTATAAAGGGTTCTATCGAAGCAGAGACTGTTAGCGGGGAGATTGAATTACTGGATGTAACGGATGCAAAAGTTATAAAAGCAGAAACAGTAAGCGGTTCAGTCAAATATATAGGAAAAATCTATGCTGATGGTAGATATTATCTGAAATCACACAGCGGATCTATTAATATGATAATTCCTTCGGATTCGGCTTTTGACCTCGAAGCCAATACCTTCAGCGGAGATATAGAGACAGATTTCGATATCACTGTTTCCGGGAAGATCAGCAGGAAAAAACTCAGTGGCAGCGTAAATGGAGGAGGAGCGGAAATAGTCATCAAGACTTTCAGCGGTGACGTTTATCTGAAGAAAAGTTAAGCAGAAACTTATCAGCAAAAAAAGGAGGAGAACGGGTGTTCTCCTCCTTTTTTTTATCTTTTGCTTCTTGACCTAATGTTTTAAAGAAAGTATTATTACTTGCTAAATTTAATAATAAAAATAATGCATTCCGGGGAAGATTAAAGAAATTCTTCGAAGAATCGATGGGAAGGGTGGTTATTTTGAGTTCAGGGAGTTGAAACTGGCTGATGCTTTCAACCGGTTGAGAATCTTTCTTATGAATCAGCAACATATGATATAATTTTTATTACATGATGTTATCGACAGGAGATTAAAGTGAATTTTCGCAAACTTTCTTTTACTGATGCACCTTTGATAAAAGTTACACCTCCGGGACCGAAGTCGAAAGAATTTCTCGAGTATCAATTTTCCCACGAAGGCTCTGCAGTCTCATATCCTAAGGGAATGCCTATGGCTGTCCGTTATGCCAGTGGTGCTACCGTAGAGGATGTGGATGGTAATAAATACATTGATTTTTTCGGCGGAGCAGGTGTTATGAATGTTGGGCATTCAAATCCGGAAGTAATAGAGGCCGCTTCATCTCAGATAGTCAATCTTACACATTCACTCGACTTCCCAAATCCAGCAAGAAGGTCAATGGTCGGGATTTTGCATTCGCTTTTACCTGCCGAGTTGAACAAGGTCTTTTTTGGAGGGCCAACAGGATCTGATGCCGTAGAAGCTGCAATGAAACTTGCTAAATATAATACAGGCCGCTATCCAATGATTGCCTTTGAAGGATCTTACCATGGAATGAGTGCCGGAGCTCTTTCGCTGTCAAGCGGTCTGGGTTTCAAGGAGGATTTTCTTCCTATGCTTCCCGAAGTCCATTTTATCCCCTATGCCTACTGCTATCGCTGCCCATTTGGAAAAGAACCGGAGACTTGTAATCTTGACTGTGCTCAATACCTGGAGCATATACTCGAAGACCCACATTCCGGAGTAGGGAAACCAGCAGCAGTTATTATTGAGGCCATTCAGGGGGAAGGTGGATCAATTGTTCCTCCAGAAAAATTCATTCCTAAGATAAGAGAAATCTGCAATAAACATGAAATACTCATGATTATAGACGAAATTCAGGCCGGGCTTTGCCGAACTGGAAAGATGTTTGCGTTTGAGCACAGTAAGGTCTTGCCTGACATTATAACTCTAAGCAAGGGACTCGGAGGTGTGGGATTTCCGATTTCCTGCATTGCTTACAAGGAGGGGCTGGATACCTGGCCTGCCGGCAAGCACATCGGCACGTTTCGGGGGAATGTTGTGGCGTATGCTGCCGGAAGCGCAGCCTTAAATTTTATGGTCGAGAATAATCTTGCAGAACATGCTCTTAATCTGGGCGGTTTGATGCTTTCCTGGCTTAAAGAAATAGAGAAAGATTCAAAGATTATCGGCGAAGCCAGAGGAAAAGGTTTAATGCTGGGTGTGGAACTCGTCAGGGATAAAGAGACAAAAGAGCCCGCTCCAGAACTGGCAAGCATGGTGAGAAGTTACTGCCACCGTAATGGCCTCTTGATAGAAATCGGAGGACACTATTTCAATGTAGCCCGGTTTCTTCCCCCCCTTGTCATAACCGAAGAACTAGCAATGAAAGGCGTAGAAATATTCAGGGATGCAGTAATAGAAGCAGAGAAACTCCTGTAAATCCTGTGATTATTAACAGCTCTGGCTTTTAATCAGTTGAGATTCTAGTATGATCTTAATTGTTTGATGTTATCAGCAATTTTTATCAATATTATTTCGCATTATAGCGCCTGAGCTTACTCGTTGAAACGCCGTATTTTGATAAGCCAGATGCTAGAATAAGGGCGCATACAACACCGTCTAAGACAGGTACTCCGAGTTCTTCCTGAAGAAGCTTGTCTAAACCTGTCATTCCCGCACAGCCGAGCACAATAACTTCAGCATTGTCTTTTTCAACAGCTGATTTTGCTGTGTAGAGGTATTTTTCTTTATCGCTTAATTCTTTCATGTTGTCCGCTGGAGACTTCACAGAAGCGAGCTCTTCCTGAAGAGAATATTTTCTCACCAAGGCTTCTTTATTAGGGATGGAATAATATGTGCTTGAGATAACCGAGAAACTGTGTCCAAGCATGGAAGCTATCTTCATAGAGGCCTCACCGATTCCCACAACAGGCTTTCCTGTGATTTCTTTCATGACGTCGAGATTTGGGTCGCAGTGGCATGCTATAATGAAAGCGTCATATTTGTCTTCATTCTCCCGAACCAGTTGAATCATTCCCGGCGCTGCTTTAACTGCATCTTCGTAGGTTTCGATAAACTCAGGTGCTCCGGGAGCCGATATGCAAAGGGCCTCAAATTCTCCATCTGCGAAATTATCGGCGGTTTTTTGTATAGCCCCGGTCATTTCATGGTCGCTGTTTGGGTTTATGATCAATATTTTCATTGCAATCCTCCTTAATTTATGGTGATTTCACGATCGTTAGCAAAGGGATTTTTACGTAATTTTTTGATGAATCTGTAATTTTTGTTGCGTATTCGTTCCTGGCATTTAGATAGTCTTTCATTAATTTGAAGAAAGCTGCGCTGAGCGCCAGGACTGCTATTAGATTTGGAATAGCACACACGCCCACTGCTATGTTTGCAAATGTCCACAGCTTGTCGACATTGACAATTCCTGCAAATAAGATTCCAGGAATCAAATATAGCCATTTTAGGACTCTCATTGCTTTTTTCCCGAAAATACTGACGGTTGCAGTTTCATAGTAAATAAAAAAACCAATCTGTGTAGTAAGACAGAATGTCAGTATGGAAAAAGACAGTAATGTTTTAGAGACAGCAGGGGGAAAGACTGATGAGAAAGCTGTTATGACCAGCTCTATGCCTGATTGACCGCTTGATAAGACATCTGTTGACAGGATAGTAAATGATGTGATTGTGCAGATTACAAACGTTACGATGAAGACTTCAAAAGCACCCCAGAGACCCTGTTTAAACGGATGAGTGGTGTCAGCAGTGGCATGAGCCATAGGCGCTGTGCCTAGTCCGGCTTCGTTGGACAGCATGCCCCTTGACATGCCGTTTTTTATTGATGCAAGGACGGCAGCTCCTGCAAAGCCTCCAAGGGCTGGCGCAGGTGCAAATGCGTATTTAAATATTGTGCTGAAGACTACGGGAATTTTTGCATAATTTAAGAAGAAAATAGTGATACCCCCCAATATATAAACAACAGACATGAGAGGCACCAACTTTTCACAGAATTCTCCTATACGTTTGATTCCTCCTATGACTACGAATGCTGTAATGACAGCCATTATTCCTGTGATAACATAAGGGTTCAGATTATAGCTTGTCAGGAAAGCCCTCCCTACGGTGTGAGGCTGGAGGAGCGAAGCACATAAAACAGCATTGATGATCATTCCGGCGCTGAAAAGCCGGGCCAAGAATTTCCAACCCAGGCCTTTATTTATATAGTACATGGGGCCGCCGTGAATTCGGCCGTCAGCGTCAATTTCTCTGTAGTGGACCGCAAGAGTTATTTCTGCTGTTTTTGACATCATCCCAAGAAAAGCCAGCAGCCACATCCAGAATATCGATCCCGGTCCTCCAACAGACAGTGCTGTGGCTACTCCCGCGATACTGCCCATGCCGACAGTACTGGCAAGGGCAGTAGATGTTGCCTGAAAAGGAGTCATGATTCCCTTGCCCCTGGTTCGCGTTTTCTCAAAGATCTTTCCGAATGTGTTATGCAGAATAAATGGGAATTTCCTTGCCTGGAAAAACCTGGATTTTACCGTCAAGTAAAGGTAGATAGATGCAATGAATATGATTGTCCACGGGCCCCATAGAAGTTTATCTATCTGGGTAGCTGAGTCGAGAATTTTTTCCAGCAATTGAATTGTTCCTGATTTTCTGCCTTATTATACAATAATTCAAATTTAGAGTAACAAATTATATTGCCAAACAATCGGATAAATCTTACTGATGAGGCAATTAATTTAAATAAAGGCTGCTACTACCCCAAGAGAATCTGGTATAACAGAGGGATGACAAAAAAATAAATAGTTTCACCAAGCAGGTAAGGCCAAAATGGATTTCACCATGATTGGCTTGAGGGACGCGGAGCTAAGCTTGTTCTTATGGGAGATATTGATGACAGCACGAATCACTTTAAAATTTTTCCTTGACTTATTTATAAAGAAGATTAAAATACATTTAAAATGAGAGTTAAAAATTTTATGCCCAGACAAAATAGAGATCATATAATCCATAATTTTCTCAAATCAACTTTCAATTTTTATCTCGGTTGGTGGTTCCGCTAAGGCGGAACTAATCTATCTATACCCCAATAATCTTTAGTAATCCTTAGAAGTATTATCTATCAAAAATTAAAAAAGGAGAACAATAATGAGAACGAAGTTTATTCTTGATGAGAAAAAGATGCCATTCTCCTGGTATAATATACAGGCTGATTTGCCGGAGCCATTACCTCCTGTTTTGCATCCAGGCACTGGCAAACCTGTTACTCCAGATGATTTAGCACCTCTATTTTCCATGGAATTAATAAAGCAAGAAGTAAGCACAGAGCGATGGATAGAAATCCCTGAAGAAGTCCAGGATGTTTATTCCTTATGGAGACCAACTACTCTGTATAGAGCTCGCAAATTAGAGAAAGCATTGGATACTCCAGCAAAGATATATTACAAGTATGAAGGGACGAGCCCACCAGGAAGCCATAAACCTAACACGGCTGTTGCACAGGCTTACTATAACAAAAAAGAAGGCATAAAGCGCATCACCACTGAAACTGGTGCCGGGCAATGGGGAAGTGCTCTTTCTTTCGGTGGTGCCTGTTTCGGAATCGAGATCAAAGTGTACATGGTTGCCATAAGCTACCATCAGAAGCCTTATCGCCGAATTATGATGGAAACTTGGGGCGGAAAATGCATTCCAAGCCCAAGTCAGGATACAAAATCCGGACGAGCTATGCTAATGAAAGATCCTGATTGTCCAGGAAGCCTCGGTGTTGCAATCAGTGAGGCTGTAGAAGATGCCGCATCAAGAGATGATACACACTATGCTCTTGGAAGTGTGCTGAATCATGTTTTATTACACCAGACTGTAATCGGTCTTGAAGCAAAAAAACAGATGGAGATGGCAGACATTTATCCAGATATAATTATCGGTTGCATTGGAGGAGGATCGAATTTTGCAGGACTTTATCTTCCTTTTGTTAAAGACAAAATAAATGGTTCCAAGCCAGATTTGCGCATCATCAACGTAGAACCAGCCAGTTGCCCTACAATAACCAAAGGACCATATACTTACGATTTCGGTGACGAAGCTGGTCTTACTCCTCTTCTCAAAATGTATACGCTTGGCCATGATTTTATTCCTCCACCAGTGCATGCAGGTGGACTGCGCTATCACGGGATGGCACCCATCATTTGCCATCTTCATAGATTAGGGCTTGTTGAAGCAAGGGCTGTTCACCAGATTGCCGCCTTTGAAGCCGGCGTAACTTTTGCCCGTACGGAAGGGATCATCAGCGCACCAGAGCCGAATCATGCAATTCGTGTAGTCATCGAAGAAGCACTTAAGTGTAGAGAATCAGGAGAAGCAAAAACCATCCTATTAGCTCACAGTGGACACGGACATGTCGATATGGCAGCCTATGATGCCTTCCTGAGTGGAAAACTTATGGATTATGAGTATCCTGAAAAGAAGGTTGAAGAATCGCTGTCTCATCTCCCAAAAATTCCAGAAATCTGATCTATAATGATGCTGGGGAGCCAGGTATAAAACCTGGCTCCTCTTCTCAAGATTACTTCTTTTTTGCGCCTAACATGTAAGCCTTTTTTATTGTAGTAAACTTCTAAAATTTTTTAAGTTAATTTATATCCCATTCCCTTTTACGTGAAACTAAAGTGGTCCCTTTTCTTTTACTTCATGGCTCACTTCCTGTGTTTTTTGTTTATCCAGATTAAAAAAATTGGGACGGCTTTTCTATGGAATCGCATATACTGAGGAGGTCACCAAATCACTCAAAGCGCTCATATTGAGTTACGGAGAGCGGCTTTCTGCTTTTGTGCTTTCGGGGATTCTGAAAAGCAAGGACAAAGATTCCAATGCCTTAGAAACCGATAAGATAGGATTAATTACGGATGAATTCTTTGAGAATGCCACTGCCATCCTTAACGAGGTAAGCAGAAATCTCAAAGCCATTGTATTGCCTCTTATCAAAAAAGGTGTAGTCCCTGTAATCACTGGATACTTTGGCCGTACTCATGATGGTAGAGTGACTACTTTTGGAAGGAACGGTTCTGATTATAGTGCTGCAGTTATTGCTTATGGGATTGGTTCCCCATTGCTGGAAATATGGAAAGATGTTGACGGCTTTATGAGTGCTGATCCTAAGATCATAAAATCTCCAGATAAAATAGACAGGCTGTCTTATTACGAAGCAGCAGAATTATCATACTTTGGAGCTAGCGTGATGCATCCACGCACAGTAGAACCTTTAGTAGATCTTGGTATTCCAATACGAATAAAATGTTTATACGAACCGAAAAGCAAAGGAACAGAAGTGCTTCCTGGAGGTTATGAAAGTAAAGATGTAGTGAAAAGCGTTACATATAACAGGCAAATTTCTGTGCTTCGAATTCATGGCTCTGGAGTAGGATTCAAGCCTGGAATTATTACAGAAATTGGGCAATTGTTATCTGAAAGGGAGATAAATATTTATTCAGTCATCACATCTCAAACTTGCATAAATCTTCTCGTAAACAAGAATGATTCACGTAAAAGCTATGAATCAATAAAAAAGATAGTTGGAGGTGTTATTGAAAGAATCGATTTAGAGGAAGGCATAGCGATTATAGCTGTTGTTGGAGAAGGACTTTTAAAAAAGAAAAATAATGGCGCGAGTATTCACTGCTGTTGCTTCTGAAAACATTAACATCAAGATGATATCTTTGGGTGCTTCTGAAGTTGCTTGTTATTTCATAGTGCTGGAAAACGATGTTGAAAAAGCAGTGAATGCAATACATAGAGAGTTCTTCGGACACATTCAGTAGTAATGACCTCAGCCCGACCCCGGAAGCGAGTGCGGCAAATCGCGGATTGACTACATATCAAAAGAATGAGAACTCTGGCTTTGCTCTGCTCTAAAGTGGCCGTCAACACTAATGCTGAAAACCCAGAACTTCTAGGGATCCTTCACGGTGGTTGGTTCGAGTTTTTGTCAGAAATTCAAGATAGTCCCAAAAATGAGATGCTGATTTTGAGTTTCCATAGAATGATTTGACAACAGGTATAAAATGGTTATAATTGGGACATGCTTACAAGAAAGGATTTTTCAATTGCTAGAGTTAGCATCCTTGTAATCAATAACAATCAGAATAATAATTGGGTGGTTCTTCCCGCCCAATAACATCTTCAAACCCAATCACTTTCCTTATTTCAATTCAAAATATTTATGGAGGAAAATAATGAGTAGAGAGCGCAGAATCCCAGAAAATTATCAATCTATTCTGGATGTTAAAAAGACAGAAAAGGCTATTAAACTTATCAAAGATTTTTTTCAAATAAATCTGGCAGAAGCATTGAATTTAGAGAGAGTAACAGCTCCTTTATTTGTTAAAGCGGGCACAGGTATTAATGATGATCTAAATGGGGGAGAACGGCCAATTTCTTTCTACATAAAGAATATGAACAATACGAAGGCTGAAATCGTCCAGTCATTGGCGAAATGGAAAAGGCTCGCTCTTGCCAATTTAAAAATGAATCCAGGAGAAGGTATTTATACAGATATGAATGCCATCCGACCTGATGAGATACTTGACGATTTACATTCTCTATATGTTGACCAGTGGGACTGGGAGAAGATCCTCTTAAAAGAGGAAAGAAATTTGGAGTTTTTGATAGATATTGTCAGAAAAATTTATCAGGTATTGAAAAGTACAGAATACATTATCAATAAACAATATCCTGAAATCAAACCTATTCTTCCTGAAGAAATATATTTTGTTCATTCTGAAGAGCTGGATAAAAGATATCCTCATTTCAATCCCCTAGAAAGGGAATATGTTATTTGTAAAGAGTATGGTGCAGTTTTCATCATTGGAATCGGAGCTCCCTTAGAAAATGGATATCCTCACGATAGCAGGGCCCCTGATTACGATGATTGGACAACTCCCACAGAAAAAGGACTAGGGCTGAATGGTGATATCATTGTCTGGCACCCTGTTTTAGAAAAGGCAGTTGAGATCTCTTCAATGGGAATTCGTGTGGATCAACAGGTACTCGAAAAACAATTGGAGATGACTGGAACAACTGAAAGAAAGAAATTTTTCTTCCATAAAAAATTACTAAAGGGGGAATTACCTCTCACTATTGGCGGCGGTATCGGACAATCAAGGCTCTGTATGCTTTTCCTGAGAAAGGCCCATATCGGGGAAATCCAGTCAAGTATATGGCCGGATGCTATGACAGAAGATTGTCGAAAGAATAACATTTTCCTCTTATAAAACTACCGCCGGAATTGTAGTTTGTTATTTGGATTCAGAGATTGTTTAGGATTCTTTTTGCTTGTACAAAGAATGTAAAGCACGGGATGTTACTGATGACGACCTGCGCTAAGATTGTCATCACGAGTAAAGCATGACAATCTAGCAATCTCGACTCGTGAATAATCCAGGTTATATTTAGTGAAAATGAGATTGGAAATCAAAGTCTTAATCTAGAACTCCAAAGATAGAACCATATTTTTTTAAAAAAACTATTGACATAGAGAAAAAGACCCGTATAAAACAAAGGTAGAGAATATTAAATGGAAGAACTAGGTATATTGCGATGGAAGTCATAAATAGCTATTGTCAATTAATTGTTTCTACATTAACAAAATTTGGCTCTTCTCCCATTTGTGTGGGTAGAATAAATTGATTTACGGGAAAATGATATATAAAATCACTTCCAGAAACAACCAAAAAAACTTATTTCTGGAGGTGGAGATGAGAGACACTTCTTTTTTCCAAAGGATACTTAATTTAGGAGATTCCTGGAAAGTTACATCTTTGGATTGCGATGAAGAAACAAAGACCATACGAATCAGGGTGAAGTTTATTAGAGGTTCGGAGTTTAAATGTCAAGAATGTGGGCAACTCTCATCGAGTGTTTATGATCATAGGGAGCGGGAATGGCGGCATCTGAATATCTTTGAGTATAAATGTTATCTTGTGGGAGATATTCCTCGGATTATGTGCTCTGGATGTGGGGTGGTGAGGCAGGTAAAGATACCCTGGAGTGAGCCTTATATGAGATACACACAGAGTTTTATGGACTATATCTTGTTGCTTTTGACCAAGATGTCGATAAAAGAAGTCGAAGAGTGTGCTGGGATAAATTGGAAGACAGTGGAGTCTATATTGGAGTCTGCTGTGAAGCGCGGACTTGAGAGACGGGATTTGTCGGATATTACCCATATAGGGGTTGATGAGATATCCCGAAGACGAGGGCATAAATATTTCACTTTGGTTTATGATCTTTTGAAAGAGCGAGTAATCTGGGTAGGGAAAGATCGAACAAAGGAGACACTTCCTAAGTTTTTTAATTTTATGGGTAAGGAGCGCTCGGAGCGAATTAAGATTGTTTGTTGTGACATGTGGGATTCCTATCTTAATGCCATAGGTAAGTATATTCCTAAAGCCACGGTTATCTTTGATAAATTTCATGTGAGGAAGCTGATCAATGAAGCAATGGACAGAGTGAGGAGACAGGAGCATCGGAAGCTTCAAGAGGAAGATATCTATCTTCTTAAGAAGACCAAGTACATATTCTTGAAAAATCCTGAGAATCTCACAGAACGACAGGAGATGACTTTTGATGAGTTACAAAAGCGTCAGTTGAAAACGATGCGGGCTTACAATCTGAAGGAACTGTTTAAATACATCTGGGATTTTAGTTCTGTAGAGAGCGCAAGGGAGTTTTTCAACAAATGGTTCTGGAAAGCCACACACAGTCGATTAGAACCGATGAAAGAAGTCGCTCATACTTTGAAAAGGCATTTAGAAGGAATTATTGCCTACGCAAAGTGCCGAATGACAAACAGCTATGTAGAGGGAATGAATAATAAGATAAAAGCAATTGTTCATAAAGCCTATGGATTTCGTACTACAAGATGCTTTAAAAATGCAATTTTATTCCATTGTGGCAAGCTGAATTACTCTAATTTACCCACACAAATGGGATAGGAGCCATAAATTTTAAAGAGATGTATTTGTCCTGCCTCTCTTTAGGTACTCATTATTGTGATAAGCCTAAAATAAAAATTTTAATCCAACTGAAATTTTGAAGAATGATGTATTAAGTTTGAATGGCCCGATCCCTTCTTGAAGAAGTTTGGCTCCTTCTTCAGATAAATTGAAAGTCCATCCTTCCCCAATATTGGATGTATACTCCCCCGTCTGAATTTCCCAATTCTCTTCCACTTCTTTTAAGACAAAATATCTCGCATCGATGGTTAAACCAACATTAGAAGAAAAAAGGATATCTATTCCTCCTTATTTATAAGAATTTCCTTTTTGTGCTTGCAGCAAATCTCTCACAATTTTCCTCAATTTCCACCCACTGACATCCTGGAATGAATATATCACTGGAGAAAAGATGATGTCAAGGACAAAACAAAGAAACAAAACGACAAAAAAAGCAAAAAAGTCAGCCATAAAATAGACTCCTCCTCTCAAATCGACAAAAAGCAGTCAAGAATGCTCTCAGAAATACTCGCCCTTCTCTTCGGCTGCCATCAAGAGTTCCTGCTGGACAATTTGAGGAGGGGGAGGCCGTTCAGCCATGAAGGTGAGTTTGAGGTGATTAATGATTTTGTCTGTAACGGTGTGGTCTTCGATGAAGGCGATGATTCTCATCCGGCCAGCACACGAAGGGCAGAGGAGAGGATCAACTTCATAGACTTTTCTTATCATCTCGGCCCAGCCTTTGGAGGGCACAAATCTCTCCTCTTCCTCAATGATAGGTGGATAGGAGGGCGAAACTCCTGCCTTGTTTATCTTTCCTCTGTGGGCATTTGCATACAGACCGTAATAACGGACCATGACCTGTCCTTTTTCAGGAATATGAGAGGTAACTCTGGCAATAAACTCCAGATAATCCATATGCTCTGACTCTGTACGGTGCTTTCCGTATTGATAGATTAACTGTCCTTGGGCCTCATCAAGGGAAAGCCGTTTGAGGGATAGGATTGGTCTTATCATGTATTTGCCGACTCTTTCCGCTTCCTGCTTACTTGTGGCCCTCACTTTGCTGTGGACATGGAAACCGGTATGTCTCCAGTGCAACATTTTCTGTATAAGTGTAAGGTTTTCATATTCAAGAACAAATTGCTCAAAGTAATGGAACAATACGCGGTAAAACACAGTGCGTTCCGGGTGACGTTTACGATAAATCCATGCCACAACATGGTTCTATAGTTCAAGTACTCAGTCTCGGGATCTGCGTTTCTTTGTTTAATCGAGGTGAGAAAATATAAAATGTCTAAAGGAGCGGAGATAAAGTAGCCTGCCGCAGGGCTTTTCTCCATCCGGCCAGCAAGGAATGCCTGGTGTCTTCATCCATAGACGGAGTGAATTCTTTTTCAATCGATCTGATCCGCTCCAGTTCTCTACTATCTTCCCAGAATCCGGATTTTAGCCCGGCCATATAAGCTGCTCCCAAGGAAGTTGATTCTATTATTTTATGGCCGAGGAGCAGCATGGTTCCTAAGCCCATGATAAGGGGTATTAAAACTTCTAATATACCGACAAAGACAGCAGTCTTGCCTATAGCAATAAAATCTTTTAAACCCACCTCCAGGCCGACGTTAAACATTAAAAAAATGACACCTATTTCTTCAAATGTCATCAATACATTGTTGGAGTGTCAATTATGCCCAAGACATAATTTCCCAGAAGGATACCGGCCATAAGCTCACCGACTATAGCCGGTATTTTTACCCAGATACATAGAGTCCCAAATATTTTTGCTGAAGCAAATATAATGAGAATATAAAAAAGGAGGTTTCCTTCGTCCAAGTTAAAATAAGAAGGAATATCCAACATCTCATTTGTGTTGAAATCCAGCCAATAAGATGAGGATGCCAACAAACCCAATAACCCAATGCGTAACTTCTCCCCTGGGTAAAGTTGGAAGTCGAAGTTGAGGTTGTGTTTTGAGAGTGCAGTCAGTGGCTGGTCATCGCTTTCGTTCCAATGGTCTAAGAATGTGTAGTTTAGAGTGAATGCCGTCCTTCGGAATGCTTTCTGAAATTGGAGTTCCAAGCCATTGCCGACTTTTTTTAACTATTATTGATTGGAGAAATTTGTCTTGATGAAAAACAACCCTTTAAGTAAGAATTATGGATTAGCATATTTGATTAAAATTCACTAAAATAAATAAAAAGACACGAAGGTAGCATGCGCAGAAACATAATAGCTATATGGTCTCTTTCTATCATAGTCATTTTATAGCCGTGTTTTTGAGCTCGGATTAGTAACTTTGAGATTAAGAACGAGATTATTGGAAGTTGACTCAAGTAGGACAAACAATAGAGGAGTTTGATCAAAATGAAGAGAATAACATACACATTTTTAATTATTTTTCTTTTTTCCATGATTTCATTCGCTCAATTTTTTCCAAAGATAGAGTTAATTTCATCTGAGGGAAAAAATATTCCCCTTGATGTTGAGAACCTTAGTGGAATCAAAAACCGTCCACTTCTTAAAACCAAGGAGCACTTTGACCAAAAATATTATGATGGATTTTTCCTCTTATACAAAGTCAAGGCAGAGGTGGGCAGCGATGTATTGGGGAAATACACTCTGGAAAGGGGACCTTTACGAATTACTGTTTATGAGATATCTAAGGAATTTGATTCTCTCCGGATGATTCGTGTGTTAGCAACGGGCTTCTACACAAAAGGAAGCGGTTTTGAATTTAGAACGAAAATTAGAGAACTGGAAGAGCATATCTTTTTTATAACTGCTGAAGCAGCAGATTCAGAAGCACAGCTTAATCCTTTGCTTGATTATTTGCACGAGCAGAGCGATGAAATAATTCTTCGAGGTTACAGTTCAAATTTGAGTCTCAGTAAACTGAAATTTAAACTATCTGGCAAAGATGAAATGAAAAGGGAGGTTGAATTCACAAAAAATTTTGATTGGCTGGTTAGTCAATTGAAGAATCCAGTGAGGATAATTTCAATCCGCGTCGAAGCGCAGTAAATGGTATTAAGCTATCGCATTTTACCAATCAAGGGACATGCTCAATTTTGTGATAAACTCAACCTTTTTGTTCGTTAGTAATTTACAGCTATGAAGAAATACTATAAAATCGAATGATATGTCAAAAGAGCCGTTATAAATAAAGAGGGATTAAATGAGTGAAGACATACAGGAAAAGCCCCCTTTGCAGTAGTTTACCGCGAAAATTTGGTGGCTGGTGCTGTTGCGGGATATCGCTCTCATTCTCTTGGGCATTCTTCTTCTCACGAAAACAGGACTGACGGTGCTCATTCTCGTGCAGTTCCTGGGCATTTATTTCTTTGTCGATGGGATCTTCACGATCGTGAAATCCATCATTGGCAGGAGGTCCATCAAAGGGTGTGGATGGGGGATCCTCATAGGTATACTGGAGGTTCTTGCCGGCATCATCGTGTTCTCCCATCCCGTGGCCAGTGCGATCCTCACCGTGACAGTCCTTGTATTCGTGCTTGCCTTCATGGCCATGATCTGGGGTTTCGTGAGCATCTTTACGGGAATCCGCTTAAGGAAAGAGATCAAGGGTGAGTGGACGATGATCCTGGTAGGTCTCTTTGGCGTGATTTTTGGGGTGCTCTTCCTTCTTTCACATCAGGTTTCGGCTGTGGCTCTCATGTGGATTTTCAGCATATTCGCCATCGTAGCTGGATTTGTCATGGTCGTGGCTTCCTTCAAACTGAAAAAATTCGGTAAGAAAGGATTTTCTTCTTAGAACAGAATCAGCCAATCTCACAGAAAGAAATATCTATCGAAACGAGTAAAACTCTTGCCGCATTCCTAAAGTTCCTGTCTCGGATGTAGTGAGAAGTCTAAAACCCACTTAATCCACCGCGTGAGCTTACAGAATCCTCGAAAGAGGCCACGTTGTCTGTTTCCGGGATGTAGAGCCAGTCGATTCTGTTCGGATTTTTATTAGTGGGCAATGCCTTTCTTGGCTTTTCGCCTGCGTTTTATGCGATAACAGACGGCGATGATGACGATGATCAGGGCGAGGAGGCCCCACCCGATATAGCCGAAAAAGTTGTCTATCGCTTCCCAGTTATCTCCGAAAATGTAACCCATGGTGCATAGTATCCCCAGGAAGAGAAGAAGGGCATAAAAAATCTCACTATTGCATCTGCGAACGAATCAGTCATAGAAACCAATTATAAGACCTTCATTTTGTATCAATCTTTAGTCAGTTCGATGGCGTGAAATAAAGTACCACTTTGTCAGTTCCACTAAAAACATAGATGTTATCCCGATCAAAATTAAAACCAGCCAGCTCAACACCCCCAAAGGAACAGTATGCAAGACCTTTTGCAGAGGCGGAAGATAAACAGCCAGAGCATACGTCACAAAGACGACAACGGATGCAATATTTAACCACTTGTTCGAAAAGAGATTTATCTTCCAGATGTTTTTTCTTAAGCTCTTGTAACAATAGACAACAAAAGCTGTATCGATGCAGATAGCTCCAAACACCATTGTTCGGGCATAATCCAAGTCTAAACCCAAATGTTTCCAGGTAAACCAGAACAAACCCAGAGCGAGAAATTGATCCAGCAAGCCGGTTCCGAAGATTAATACCTTCATTTCTCTATTTAAAAGAGGAGATTTCGATGGAGAGGGTTTCCTCTGCATCACATCTTCTTCTTCCGGCTCAAAAGAATAGGCAATGTTGGGAAGTGAATCTTCAACAAAATTATTCCATAAAATCTGGACCGGCAAAATTGGGAGAGGCCAGCCCATAATAATTGTGGCAACACCTACCAAAATGACAGAACAAAAGGAGTCCGCTAAAACATAGGCGATTGCTTTCCGTAAATTATCTAATATCACTCGCCCTTCTTCGATGGATTTCACGATGATGCCGAAACTGTCATTGAGTAAGACTAAGTCAGAGCTTTCTTTTGCTACCTCGGTTCCTGAACCCAAAGCAATTCCGATATCCGCTTTTTTTAGTGCCGGGGCATCATTGACTCCATCTCCTGTCATGCCCACAACCATGCCTTTTTTTTGCCAGGACTCGATGACCCTCATTTTGTGCTGGGGTTCAGATCTGGCATAGATTTTGATTTTTTCCAGTCTTTTTTCAAATTCTGCATCCGTTAGAGAATCTAGCTCGCTTCCTTCGATGATATTCTCTTCTCCAACTTCTATCCCGACTTCTCTTGCTATCACCCTTGCGGTTAATCTGTGGTCTCCCGTGATCATAATGGGTTTCATTCCAGCAAATTGACACACTTGAATGGCTTCCTTAACATCTTTCCTTATGGAGTCTCTCAAGCCAAAAAAACCAGCGAAAGTCAGCTCGTTTGCTAAATCATTTAGATTTAAATTATGAACGTCCTCATCCGAGATTTTTTTGTACCCGACACCTATTACTCGCAGACCTTTTTGTGTTAATACATTTAATTTTTTTTCATAATAATTTGAATTTATAGATTTGTTCAATAACCTTTCAGGAGCCCCAGAAATGTAAAGGACGGTTTCTTCTTTTTCTTTTCTCAAAGAAAGCATGTATTTATGGACTGCGTCAAACGGCTGTCTGGAAATTTCGGTTGATCTTTTTTCTAATTCTGCTCTCGAAATTCCTTTATTTCGGCCTGCAGCCAACAGCGCCTTATCTGTGGGTGAACCGATAATCTTCCAGGAATCGGGTGGATCTTCCGGGTTTTCGATAAATGCCTCATTACATAAAACAGCAATTTTTAAGGCTGTGTCTGTGTCTTGCGCCACAATCTTTGTAACCTCCATCTTGCCTTCGGTTAGAGTTTTTGTTTTATCAAAACAAATGATTTGAGCGGATCCTAAAGTCTCCACAGAGGATAATCTTCTGATTAAACCCTTTTTTCTTAGAATTCTTTCCATGCCTATTGTCAGGACAACTGTCATGACCACAGGGAGGGCTTCAGGAATTCCACCTACGGCTATCGCCACTGCCGTCTCAAACATTTCAAGAAGATCACCTCTTCTGAGAATTCCTCCGATAAAGATGAAGAGACAAATAACACTTATTGTTATTCCAATGACTCGACTGAATCCGACCAGTTTCTGCTGTAACGGAGTCTTTTCCTCTTTACTCTCTCTGACCAAAGCAGCAATCTTACCGGCTTCGGTTTCTATCCCGGTTCCCACAACAACTGCTTTTCCCTCTCCGTCCTCAACGAGGCATCCCATGTAAACCATGTTATCCCTGTCAGCAAGAGGGGTGGATTCTTGCAAGATATTTGGATGCTTGGCTGCAGGGATCCATTCTCCGGTTAGGATAGATTCGTCGATTTTTAAATTTTTGCCCTCTAATAATCTTGCATCAGCCGGGACTTTATCACCGGCTCTTAAAAGAATGATGTCCCCTGGCACCAATTCTTCTTGAAGAATTTCAAGCTTATGTCCGTCTCTTAGGACGATAGTCCTTGTTTCTAAAACTTTTTTTAGTTTTTCTAAAATATTTGATGTCTTGCTCTCCTCCCAAAAACCAAAAATGGCATTGATGAGGACAGCCATAAAAATAACTATAGAATCCGTCCATTTTCCCAGAATCAGGGTGATTATGCCTGCAATGACTAAGATATAAATCAAAGGACTTTTAAATTGACTGATGAATAATCCGATTTTGGAAGAAATCTTTTCTTCGGGCAGCGCATTCGGACCATATTTTTTCCGACGAGTTTCAACCTCTTCAGTTGTAAGGCCTTTTTCCAAATCTGCGTTTAGAGTTTTAACGACTTCTTCAGCAGAGTGGCTGTGCCAAAAACATCTATTCATCTTTGCCATAATTGCGCCTCCGCATTTCTTCGTCTTTTACAGAAGAGAGACATCTTTGTGAAAAAGAAGGACTTCTCATTAAACAAGATTTATAAGAATTTGGTTTTTGAGCTTGCTGTGGTTTACTCTCATTTTTATCCGATTTTCACCTGCTGACATTCATAGTCGTATAGATTATAGCGAAAATTTGTGAGAAATCAAAAAGAAATTGCTG
>Ga0307438_1000357_pt1 | contig 36519 bp, 32 predicted proteins | sample SalMarWE160110MG_FD_202144 | JGI IMG/M metagenome (GOLD analysis project Ga0307438, IMG submission 202144) | Salt marsh sediment microbial communities from the Plum Island Ecosystem LTER, Massachusetts, United States - WE1603-110 | ecosystem: Environmental > Aquatic > Marine > Intertidal zone >... | reverse complement strand
GGCTATGTGGCATTTTGCAATTGGAGAGGCTTTTTAATTTAGCTATTTGATAATCTTTACGATAGAACATTAATGAATTATAACCATTAAATATAATCAAGGTATTATCTGATTACATCTTGATAGTATACGTTTTTTAGATTGATGGAAGTAAGAATATTCAAGCAGGTCTACTTGACTAAATATGTTATTAATTTAAGATATACTTAACAGAGATGGAAGATAAAATTATGGAAAAACACCTGAAGATTGCAATCATATTAACTTCATTTTATTTTATTGTTGAAGTTATAGGTGGTCTTATTTCCGGTTCTCTTTCTTTGTTGGGTGATGCGGGACATATGTTCAGAGATATTTTTTCTCTGTTTGTTACACTGAGTGCACTTAAGATTGCAAAAAGGCTTCCTTCGAAAACAAAAACATTTGGATATCACAGGGTAGAGATTTTAGCGGCATTTATTAATGGACTTCTTTTAATTGTAATTGGTTTCTGGATATTCCGGGAGACATTTAAGCGTTTTTTTGAGCCTGTACCTATCGAAAGTACCGTGATGTTTTTTACCGCTTTAATAGGTCTAATCGTAAATCTTTATGTTGCTTTTAAATTGCATAAAAGCGATGATATAAATATTAGATCGGCTTACTTGCATGTTTTTACGGACGCTTTAGCTTCGGTCGCTGTTATCCTGGCTTCTGTGTGGATTTTCTTTACGGGTCAGACGATTGTTGACCCGATACTTGGCGCAGTGATAGCGTTGTTTGTTTTCTTCTCTGCTTTTGCCGTGATTCGTGATTCGCTTAATATTTTATTGGAATCTACGCCAAGAGGTATCGATTTTGATAATCTTGTCAAAAATATAGAAAACATTGAAGGTGTTGAAGGAATTCATAATATTCACCTATGGAGTCTGTGTTCAAACTTGAATGTTATGGATGCGCATATTTTTACAAATATTTCCAATATGAGCGAAATTGAGAATTTGAAAGCAAAAATTAAGATGGAATTAGAAAAATATAACGTTAAATATTCGACTCTCGAATTTGAATGTGAGGAATGTGTCCGAAAGAGTAGAGTCGAAAGAATGGAACACTAATTTAGGTACTAGATACCAGGTCTCAGGTCCCAGATTTAAAAAAACAAAGCAAAAAACATTTTTTCTCTGTGTACTCTGTGGTAAAATTTTTTGTTGTTATTAGTTTTTGCAGTTAACACTCAAAAACTGCACCCTTCTATGAGATCCCCTTCGAATATACCTGCTTCTTTGAATTTAAATCCATTTTTAAAAAGGTACATACAAATAGCCACAACCTCGGGATCGTACAGAATCCCTTTATATTTTTGGATTTCGTTTAATGCAATTCCTATGCTGTGAGCATCTCTGTAAGGTCTTCTGGAACTCATCGCCTCTACCACATCAGCGACTCCCAGAATCTTTGATTCAAGAATCATATCGGCTCCTTTCAAGCTGTGAGGGTAACCGGAGCCGTTTATTCTCTCGTGATGTTGAAAGACAATTTTTGCTACTGGTCCGGGAAAGTCTACGGATTTTAGTATCTCAAAGCCTACTTGAGCGTGGTTTTTTACCAGAGCCATTTCGTATTCGCTTAGTCCAACAGGTTTGTTTAATATCTCGGCCGGAACATGAATTTTCCCGATGTCATGAAGAGCACTGGCTATTTTAAGTATATTTAACCTGTCTGCTGAAAAAGATTTTTCTTTTCCTATAGCAATTGCAAGCTGAGATACTCTTCTCTGGTGTCCTGCCGTAAAGGGGTCTCTTTTCTCGACAGTTTCAGAGAGAGCAGACACCGTACCGTCTAGGATTTCTGTTAGCTTACAGAAACTGTTTTTTAGCTCTTTTTCTACTTTTTTTCTTTCTCTTATATCATTATATAGGGCAAATACCCCGATAATCTTACCGTCCTTACTAATTGGACCACCGCTGACATGAACGTCTATTAAGGTACCATCCTTACTCTGCATTACTGTGTCAGATTTCGTTATTTCACCTCTTAATATTTTTTGAGAAAAAGACTCAGCTTCATCTTTATGATGTTCGGGTGCTATTAAATCTTTAATATGTTTTCCTTTTACTTCGTCAAAAGAATATTTAAATAACTCATGAAAACTTTTGTTAATTTGTACAACTTTGTCTTCTTGGTCCAGTAAGGCAATTGCAGATGGGGAATTGTCAAAAAGAGATTTAAAATAATTTTTCTGGATATTTAATTCTTCTTCTGCTTTCTTTTTATCCGTGACGTCAATCGCAGAAGATATAACGGCCGGCGCGCCCTTAAAATCATTGACGTGTTTGCTGCCGCAGGCAAGCCATCGTTCTTCTCCGCATTTTTTTATGACTTTAATTTCATAATAAGAAGGGACTTTTTCTCCTTTAAGATGTTTGATTCCTCGGGCTTTAACAATGTCTTTGAACTCAGGATGAGCAATTTCCCAGAAGTGCATATTGTACAGTTCATCACATGTATAACCGGAAAAAAGCTCGGCTGTTTTATTGACATAAATAAATTTATCCCTGTAAGCAAAGATTATAAGCGGTGCATGTTCCGCCATTATTTTATATCTATCTGTGTCTATGGAATTCTGTGATTTTTTTTGAGAGAGTTTTTCGCGTAGAAAATTAATTTCTTGAATAAGGTCTTCTCTTTCCATGCCCTCATTCATAAAAAAAAACCCCCTTCTTTATTTATTATATTATATTTAGAAATTTATATATGGAATTTCCATAATAATTATAAGGGTTTTCGTCTTAAAGTCAAGGGTTTTTTATCTGGAAAAGGTTTATTGGTATGGTTTTATAGCGTTATCGGTTAACTTTCCCCCTCAAAAAGTATATTATTTGATATTTCCCCTCCAAATATTAGCCACAGAGACACAGAGAACACAGAGAAAAAAACAATATTTTTTGTTTTAAAAACTACCGACCCACAAACCCAATTCTAACCACAAAATTACTCCGATTTAATATTTATTTTTTTATTAAACAACAATTAAAGACGGGGTGGTTGGGTAATCCAGTGTAAATCCGTGTTAATCTGTGGCTAATTATAGGTTGGGGGGTGGATGTGTTTTCGTGTTTTTTGTGTGTTTCGTGGTTTAAAGTCAGCCTAAGCGCTTCATCGCGATTGCAGCCTGCCCTGCAGAAATTCCTCCATCATTCGGAGGTAGTTTTGCGTGGTTATAGACCTCAAATTTTTCTTTTAACAACTTTTTAGTTGTTTCTTTTCTTAGAATCATATTCTGAAAAACACCACCGGAAAGACAAATTTTATCTATACTTGTTTCTTCTCTTAATAAACTTGAAACCTTTACAATCATTTCCGCTAGACCTATATGAAATTTCATAGAGATAGCATCTATAGTGACTTTACTTTTAATATCTTTTATTATCGATCCTATAACGCCTAAGGGGTTTATCACGTAAATATCATTTTCTTCTTGTATGTCAAATTCATAAAATCCGCCTCCGCTTTCTTTTACTATCATCTCAAGCTCGATCGCAGCTTGTCCTTGATACGTTATGGATTCCCTTATGCCCATGATAGATGCGACCGCATCAAACAGTCTTCCTATAGAGGAAGTTTCTGGTGAGTTCACGTTCTTATCTATCATATTTTTAATTATTACCCATTTTTTCTTATCGAGTCTTTCAGTAAATTCTATATTTAATTTAAGAAAATCTTTTCCAAATGTTTTATATAAATACGCAGCACCCATTCTCCAGGGTTCTTTTACAGCCATATCGCCACCCGGAAGCGGAACATACTGTAAATGCGCTTTTCTTTCAAAATTCTCCAAATCGGCAATCAGGAATTCTCCTCCCCAGATTTTCCTATCCGCGCCATACCCGGTTCCATCCCATGCCACTCCGATCACTTTTTCATCTACTGCGTTATCCAAAAGACATGCTGCTATATGGGCATGATGATGTTGTACTTCGATTAGAGGGCTATTATTCTCTTTTGCCCATTTTTTGCCGAACTTGGTCGCTTCGTACTCGGGATGTAAGTCCACTACTGCTATATCGGGAGGAATGTCGAAGAAATTAATAAAATGTTCTATTCCTCTTTCAAACGCTTTTATCGTTTCAACATTGTCCGTTTCTCCTATATAATGACTTACGAAAATTTCATCCTCTCTTGAAATGGAGAAAGTATTATGCTTATGTGCGCCGAATCCGATAATTTTATTTTTATTTTTTACGGGACTTCGGAGCGGCCCGGGCGCATAACCTCTTCCGCGTCTTAACAAAAGAACTTTTCCGTCAGCTACTCTGGCTATGGAATCATCCGCCTGAATCCATATATCCCGGTCATGGACAAGGAAATAATCGGCAATATCACCGAGCCTTTTAACTGCTTCTTCATTATCAAAAACTATCGGTTCATCTCTTTTGTTCCCGGAAGTCATCACTAAAACCTCTAAATTCTGAAATAAAAGAATATGCAAGGGGGTATATGGCAATATAAAGCCAAGAAAATTATTGTTCGGAGCTATATTCGCCGGAAGAATACAATCTTGCTTCTTTTTTAGAAGAACAATAGGAGCTCGGGGACTTATAAGGAGTTTTTTTTCTTTATTGGAAACATGGACAAATTTGCTTATAACAGAAGTGTCTTTTGCCATAAGAGCAAGCGGCTTATAGGGGCGTATTTTTCTTTCTCTTAAAGTTTTAACGGCTTTTATATCTTTTGCGTTACAGGCGAGATGAAATCCTCCCAGACCTTTAACTGCGATTATTTTCCCTTTTTTAAAAAATGCAGTTGTTTTTTCTATAGGGTTACCTTTTATTTTTTTCCCTTTTGAGTCCAAAAGTTTAAGATGAGGGCCACAATCACCGCATGCATCGGGCTGCGCATGAAATCTTCGGTTCGCAGGGTTTTCATATTCCGATTTACATTGTTCGCACATTTTAAATTTTTTCATAGTTGTGTTTTTTCTATCATACGGAAGTTCTTTTGTTATTGTAAAACGAGGGCCACAGTTTGTACAGTTTATAAACGGATATAAATATCTTCTGTCCTCGGTATCCAGTAATTCTTTTTGACAATCCTTACACGTTGCTATATCCGGGGGAACCAGGGTTGTTTTTTCTTTCTGCTTTTTACTCTCGATTATTTTGAATTCACGAAATTTTTTTAAAGGAAGTTTTTTTGATTGGATTTCTCCAATATTTGAAAGTGGAGGGGGATTTTTTTTGAGTTCTTTTAGAAAAGAATTGATATCCGGGGAGAAACCTTCAATATCCAGTGTTACTCCTTTACTGTCATTAAGTACAGACCCCTTTAAGTTATATTTTTTTGCGAGGCGATAAACTGTCGGACGAAATCCAACTCCCTGAACAATCCCTCTTATTTCGATTATTCTTCTTTCTTTATCCATCACTTGTAAAGATAGACTCAATACTTATTAAGTCAATAAGAGATGGATTATATTGAAGTTCTTGACTTAACAGTCTAATTGCGTAAATTAGAAAAGGTGGGTTTTTAATTATGGATAAAAAACATTGGAAATAATATCTCTAAAAGGAAAAGACTCCTCTCGATATTGGAAATTAAAATCTTATATAAAGAAGCATGCATTGAAGAGATAATAAAATTCATGTTTAATTGTGTAGATTAGAAAGGTAACGAGTTTGTTTACTCATACTATGAATGAGATTTATAACTAATTTGCAGGAAACCCTAAAAAAAAATTTTGCTAGCGACCGATATTCCGGTGGCTAAAACTTAGTGTTATGCCGAATTATTAAATCCATGAAACATATAACTATTTCTGACGTACTAAGATTTATCTCAATTTTTCAATTTCTTCTCTTCTCGTTTTTTCTAATCTTTTATAAAAGAGGAAATTCTCTTAGGAATAAACTTTTGGCTGTATTTTTATTGTCTAAAGCTCTATGTTATATAGATTTTATATTGTTTCGTTTTAGGGTATATTTCATCGATGCATGTCCACATATTTTTCTACTCGGTTACCATTTTGAACTTTTGTTAGGTCCCGCTCTTCTTCTTTATACAAAATCATTTCTAGTCCCTCGATTGAAATTCCGGCCTATAGATTCATTGCACCTTTTGCCATTCATTAGTCATATTATATATTTATCGTCAAAATTTCATCTCCATAGCACAGTATTTAAAAAAAAGCTCCTAATCAATAATAGAATATTTTCTCCTTTAGAATACAGGTTGAATGAAAGTCTTATCTATCTTCATTTTATAATATATGCAGTCATTGCAATTATTATACTCTATAAATATAGATTAAAAGTTAAATCATTTTATTCCACGATAGAAAAAACAAGTTTGATCTGGTTAAATATAATTCTGTTTGGTTTCCTATTCATTTGGTTATTAGCGTTATCGAATACTATATATTGGTGGCCACTTCAATGGGATCTCTTGGTATTGAGTATATTTATCTATGCAAATTTAATTGTATTTTGGGGATTACAACAACCAGAGTTATTCGGTTCTGCCAAAGATGCTGTTGTTGTTCAAAAATATATAAAATCATCATTAAAAGAAAAAGACAAAGATCGATATGTAAATAAAATCAAAAATTTTATGCAAACACAAACACCCTACTTGGATCCAAATATAACACTCACCTCATTTGCCAATCAATTATCCATTTCCCCTCACCATCTCTCACAATTAATCAATGAACGTTTTCAATGTAATTTTTATGATTTTATCAACGAGCATCGAATTGAAGAAGCAAAGCAACTCCTCACTCGGCCTCAATCACATAGAAAAGTAACAGTTTTAGAAATTCTTTACGCCGCGGGTTTCAATTCAAAATCGGTTTTTAATACTGCTTTCAAGAAATATGTTGGCATGACGCCAACCCGTTTCAGAAATCGTACCCAAAATAACTCTACATACAACAAACCCTTTTAATTCGCAAATATTTTTCAATTAGGCAATAGGCGTTTTTAGTCAAGTTTTAAAAATCGCTTTGTAGCATATCAGTCACCTTCTGGCTTTTTTGCAAAAAAAAATAAAAAGATTAGCCACCAACTTACCCTGTTGTGGAATAGAAAGAGCTAGCTGGGAAACAGTCTCTTTCACGGGGCAAGCCTGGGTATAGCAGGCTGCAAAACTCGCAGTTACAATATCATTAAACCCTAGGATACCTCGATATATAAAAGGGTTCGAGATAATCGGCTCGGTCGACTTTATCGAATTATATGGATATAATATCTATGATAATTTGAAGAAAGCAGCAGGAGTGAACCTTGAAAAGTGAAGTTGCCGCAATGTCTCGGCAGTTAAAATTTGGCGTTAGGTATTTATGATATTATGTTAAAAACTACGAAAAAGGAGGTTGACGAAATGAAAATTTTCAAAATACTTGTATTTGTAATATTATTTATAACTTACCAAGTAATGGCGCAAATATCAGAAGGACAACTTATTGAAATAGATATTCCCGCACCATCCCTAGCGAGTAACCTGTTCGAAAACCTAACAGAAAATTCAATTGCAGTTTATTTACCGCCTTCATACAATACATCAAATATAAGATATCCGGTAGTATATTATCTTCCGGGATTTGTTACGGAGCTCGAATGGCTTTTAAACGGCTTTGGTTTTCAAGGTTTTAAACTTAAAGAATCAATGGATGATTTGATTACTCAAGGAAAAATGGAGGAGATGATTGTTGTTATGACAAATGGTCTCAATTTCATGTGGGGAGGTTTTTATGTAAATTCACCTGTCACCGGAAATTGGGAAGATTATGTGGTTAATGATCTTGTAGACTATATTGATGGTCATTACAGAACATTGGCCTGTGATTCCTCAAGAGGAATTACGGGACATTCTATGGGAGGATTCGGCGCTTTAAATATCGCAATGCGCAATCCGGATGTTTTTTGCGCAACTTACGGTTTGTGCCCTGGATTGTTCGACACGAATGGATTATCGGATATGGGTATGCTTTCACCACAGGCGAGAGTCGAGCAATTTCTTTCTAAACAAGAAGAATGGTCGGCAATGGATGAGGATACTGCTATAGTGGCAATTAAAGAATATATCGATTCTCTTAAGTCGGAATGGGATGAGATTACAGTTATTTCCTACGCGTATGGCGCTGCATTTTCCCCAAATCCCGATACAAATCCACCTTACATTTATTATCCGTACTATAAGTCTGGAGAACAAATTCTTTGCGACTCAACACTTCTACAGAATTATGAAAGCGGATTTGGAGGATTAGCCTGGAAAGTCGGACAGTATAAGGAAAATTTATTGAATTTGCGGGGGATTGTAATCGATTATGGAAACTCCGATGAGAATCCATGGATACCACGTGGATGCAATTATTTTTCCCAAATTCTAAATGATAGTGCAATTTCCCATGATTTGCTGAGCTTTAGTGGAGGACATGATAATAGAGTTAGATCCAGGATTGAAAATTCTATAATGCCTTTTTTCTCTGAAATATTAGCATTTGACACACTATATAATTCAATTGGATTAGAAGATGTTCCCTCAGACTATCTTCTTTCCAATAATCCTAATCCCTTTAATCAATCAACTACAATATTTTTTGAAACTCCAAAAAAAACGCTTATAACTTTAGAAATTTATAACACCTTAGGAGAAAAAATAGAAACACTTGTGAACGAGGTTCATATTGCTGGTAAACACAGATTAGATTGGAATGCGAAAGGTTTAGGAAGTGGTATTTATTTGTGTAAATTAAAAGCCGGCGAATACTCAAAAACAAAAAAAATAATATTTCTAAATTAAAGAGCATGTATTATTACGGACAGTAGTTAACCGAAAAAATATACGTGACTAAAATTAGAGACAGCAAAGATGTGAATTTTGTCACATCGCAAATTTATGATTCAATGGAGAATAGAAATAGAAACATTGGTTGACTAAAAACACAGTTTTGTGGAAATGTTTAGGCGACTGAACCACGACTCCCTGAACAATCCCTTTTATTTCGATTTTTCTCCGCTGTTTATCCATATCGCATAAAGATAATTTTTATAGTTACTAAGTCAAGAAGTGATGGAAAGGAAATAAAATTTTTCAGTCTCAAGAATGTTGACTTTTTATAATAAAAACATTAAACTCCTAATATGAAAGGCAATAAGAACTTGGGTGAATATCTTAACAGCCTATACCGAATTTTCTTGATTTTTATTGTAATATTTATAAATGTTGCTGTTCTGGCTTCCGTAAATCAAATTCAATTGAGCGAAGATTTACGAATTACGGAAATAGAAAAAGAAGTTTATGTCGTTACTCATTATTTCCCCTGGCAAGGTAATTCTCTAGTCGTATTCTTATCTGGAAACGATGTAGTTTTCGTTGATACTCCTTACAATAATGAAGCCACAAGAAGAGTTGTTGAGTGGATAAGGAGTGAAAATGGGGAAGCCAATATCATAGAAATCAATACAGGGTTTCACAACGATAATTTGGGAGGGAATGAATATTTGCTGAGTCAAAACATCCCTGTGTACGGTTCCGAATTGACAGCTAAACTGATAGAAAATGGGAGAATATACGAAACAATGGCAGCGGCTTCGGAGATGTTGAAGAAATCGGGGAAAGCAAGTCAAGAATGTCTTGAATCGTATAAAACCCAAAAGTTCGAAGCACCAAATCGTTTATTTGATATTAAAGAAGGGCTTAAACTTAACGTGGGAGAAGAAACAGTAGAGGTTTATTTCCCCGGCGAATCCCATTCTACAGATAATTTAGTGGTATATTTTCATAATAAAAAGATTTTATTCGGCGGGTGTATGGTTAAGTCTCTTGAAAGTAGAGGGCCCGGTTTTACCGGTGATGCGAATATGGAAGAATGGCCCAAATCGGTTGAGAAAGTCTTAAAAAGATACAAAGATGCAAGAATAGTCGTTCCCGGTCATGGAAATTGGGGAGACACAAAATTGTTAAGGCATACTATTGACCTTTTAGTAAATTATAATAAAACAAATTAAAAAGGTTAAACCAAAGATGATAAAAAAAATAGTTATTATTTTTTTAATATTCTTAATTAAACAACTATCTGCTCAGGATACTTTATATTTAGACAGCACTGCAACGATTGAAGAAAGGGTAGAAGACCTGTTGAGCAGGATGACATTAGATGAGAAAGTGGGGCAAATGATTCAGGGAGAAAGATCATCTTCCAATATCTTAAATAATATATCAACATATTATTTAGGTTCTGTACTAAGTGGAGGCGGCTCGACGCCATCACCAAACACTCCGGTGAGCTGGGCAGATATGTATGATAGCTTTCAGGAGGCGGCAATGTCGACTCGTCTCGGCATACCTATAGTCTATGGAATCGATGCGGTGCACGGTCATAACAACGCTTACGGCGCGGTAATATTTCCTCATAACATAGGATTAGGGTGTACTCGTGATTCTATCCTGGCTGAAGAAATAGGAAGAATTACGGCAATGGAAGTATCCGCGACCGGTTTGAACTGGACATTCGGTCCCTGTATCGCCGTTGCAAGAAATGAACGTTGGGGCAGAACGTATGAAAGTTTCGGTGAAACACCGCAGTTGGCTGAAATGATGGGCTCCGCAATAATTAGAGGTTTCCAGGGAGATACAATAGCCCGGCGTTCCAGTATTTTAGCCTGTGCGAAACACTATGTTGCGGACGGCGGAACAACTGACGGAGATGACCAGGGAAACGCACAAATAGATGAAGAAACCTTACGGGCTATTCATTTACCCGGTTATATTAAAGCAGTTGAGAATAACGTTGGGTCTGTTATGATTTCGTTCAGCAGTTGGAATGGAATTAAATGCCATGGAAGCTATTATTTAATAGATACTCTTCTAAAGGAAGAGTTAGGATTTGAAGGTTTTGTTATATCCGATTGGAACGGAATAGATCAATTAAGCGGTTCTCTCGCGGATAAAATTGAAACGGCTATAAACGCCGGAATAGATATGACTATGACTCCCTTTGACTATATTCAGTTTTATACCACATTAAAAGACCTCGTCGAAGAGGGAGATGTTAGTGAAGATAGAATAAACGACGCGGTAAGGCGTATTTTACGAACAAAATTTAAAATGGGATTATTTGAAAGACCTTATGCCGATAGAAGTCTTTTAGATTCGCTTGGAACCGAAGCCCATAGAGCAGTCGCGCGGGAGGCAGTTCGTAAATCTTTGGTTTTATTGAAAAAAAAGGATGGGATATTACCTCTATCTAAAGAAAACATAAATATTTTTCTCGCGGGAGAACATGCCGACAATCTTGGATATCAATGCGGAGGCTGGACAATGAGCTGGCAGGGTGGTAGTGGTGATATCACCATAGGAACCACAATTCTGGAAGCCATACAAGAAGAAGCGCCCAGCGCAACAATTGACTATTCAAGCGAAGGAGCGTTAAGTGATACAACAGCCGATGTCGCTGTTGTGGTTATTGGCGAAACGCCTTATGCCGAAGGGTACGGCGATAGAAATGATTTACATTTATCGATATCAACAACCAACTTAATCAGAAATATTAAAAACGCCGGTTTACCCGTTATTGTTATCTTGATTTCAGGAAGGCCACTAATAATTGAATCTATTATTCCATATTCTGATGCTATTATAGCAGCCTGGCTGCCGGGAACCCAAGGAAGGGGAATAACGGATGTATTATTTGGTGATTACAATCCAGCCGGACTCCTGTCGCATAGTTGGCCGGCAGAAATGGAAGATATACCTATTAATTTTGGTGATAGTGTATATGAACCATTATTTGAATATGGATATGGAATTACCGACTTATCCGATTCTCCTGTTGGATCCGCTCCTGTTTTTTATTCTGCTGCGGTTGATTCAAATGGAGTCGAAATTCATGCGGCTTTTAATAAAAATATGCTTAAACCAGTCAGCGGCTATTCGGATTTCGTTATAAATCAGAATAGCTCAAATAATATTTCTATAGAGAATATCAAAGTCCATTCTAATGATTCCACTGCACTTAAATTACAGTTTACAGAAACTATGGAAAAAGGAGACGAAATAACAATTGCTTATTCAGGTGAATTGGTTTTTTCAGAAGACGGAGGACAATTAGAACCTTTCGGACCGGAAAAAGTTTATAACAGGTTAGATGAAGAAAGCGGAATCACCAACGAAGAAAAAACCGAATTCGCATATAAGGTAAAACAAAATCATCCGAATCCTTTTAATGCTGTAACTTATATTGAATTTAAAATACCTAAAAGAGAAAATGTTTCACTCGGCATCTATAATGTTTCAGGTCAAGAAGTAGAAACACTTGTCAATGAAGAACTCAATGCCGGAAAATATATATACAAGTGGAATGCCACCAAATATCCCAGCGGTATATATTTTTATCGATTTAAAACACCTGAGCTCGAATCTTTGGGAAAAATGATATTACTGAAGTAGATTTTTTAAGAAACATTAAACGAAAAATACAATGACACGCAGCAGTTAAGGAAGAAAAATCTTGGCTTTATGATGAAATTATTTAATTTTAGAGAAGCAATAACAATACAAAGGAGGCATTATGAAACATAGAGTATGTTTACTTATTTTTTTATCAAGCATTATTTTATTTGTCGCATGCGCAGGTAAAATATCTAAAAAAGATACAAATGTGAACACAGGCTTTGTCGAATGTACAGGTAAAATATCCGGAAAAATCACAGAAGTAAACACAGGCAAAGCTCTACCTTATGTAAACGTTTTAATCTTAGGAGAAAATTTAGGCGCTGTAACTGACACAAATGGATTATATACTATTTCAAATGTTCCACCTGGAAGTTATTCTATGCAAGCCAGGCAGATGGGGTATAAAAGTGTTACTGTAATCGATGTTATCGTTGTAGCCGATTCGACGACAACAATCAATTTTGAATTATCTCCTGTGATAATTAAAGGAGGAGTAAAACTTGGCCCGAAGTGAGAGATTATTAACAAAGATTTGCATTAATCTGTCATTCCTGCATGCCTAACAGCATTCGCGGAATTTCCCATGGTTTTACGTAACCCGGAATTTAAAGATAAATCAAAATTATTTGGAGGTTGAATATAATGAAAAAGTTGTTTGTTTTTATATTGTTCTTAAGTATATCAATTTACGCGGACCGTGGTTCCATTCCTTTCCGTCCGAACGTAAAAATTTTTGAGCCTACGCAGAGAGCAATGATTGTCTGGAACGGTACAGAAGAAATACTTCTTCTGTCGACAGACATGAAAGCTTCCGATTCCACCGAAGTCCTGGAGGTCCTGCCTTTACCAGCCGAGCCGACTGTTAAAAAAGGAGACATAGAAGTTTTCAGAAAAGCCACACATCTTATAAACAAAAAGATACGAGAACAGAATCTGCTCGTATCAAAACGAAACGGAGGGAAAGAAAGAGCGAGCCAACCGGCAGGAGAAATTACCTTTCATAAAAAGATTGGAGCGCATGACATTAACGTTGCCCATGTTTTGGATAAGGATGGTTTTATAAGGTGGGTGGAAAAATATTTAGATTCTTTGGGGGTTGAAAACCCTAATATCCCCGAAGGATTAAAAAACGTTGTCGGAGAATATCTTGCGGAAGAATTCACATGGTTTGTTTTCGATGTTATATCTTTAGATAAAGAATTAAAAACGAACGATGCCATACAATATAGATTTAAAACGGATTTTTTATTCTATCCTGTAAAGATAATGAACACTGAAGAAGGATACACCTCCATGGATTTTCTAATCCTGACACCCCAATTATTAAGAGATTTTCCCGGAATTCCACTCGATAAAATCCATCTTCAGCACGAACCAATCTCTATCACTTCAAAAGAATTAAATAGTCTAAACGAAGAAATGGATGAACTTTTAGGTCATAAGGAAAATACAAAACTACGAATATGGAAAATTGAAGGTCTAATTTCTGATTTCAAGAATGATTTAATAGCAAAATAATTTAAGGAGGGGAAAATGCAAAGAAGTAAAATAGGTGAAATTTTAATTCTTTTTTCTAGTATAATTATATGCCAGCTTGCGGGCATTATTGGTTCGGTTTTTACGACTTCCTCTATACCGGGCTGGTATGCAAACATAAATAAGCCCTCATTTAATCCGCCTAACTGGGTCTTTGCCCCTGTCTGGACTACTTTGTTCTTACTAATGGGAATTGCTTTATTTTTGATTTGGAGAAAAGGTTTAAAGGAAAAAGATGTAAAAATAGCATTTTCTGTTTTTATATTTCATCTTGTTTTAAATACCTTATGGTCCATTTTGTTCTTCGGACTGGAGTCGCCTTTTGCCGCTTTTATTGAAATTATATTTCTATGGGCTGCTATATTAATATCTATTATTCTTTTCTTCCGCATATCAAGAATTGCAGGTTATTTGTTAATCCCTTATTTACTATGGGTAAGTTTTGCTTCGGTCTTGAATTTTGCTATCTGGAAACTTAATATTTAATTTAAACCACAGAGAACACAGAGAAAAGAAAAACGCACAGAGCCCACAGAGATTTTATTTTTGTTTTAAACCCATATACTTATTGTGCTTAAATATCGATTCTCCCGTTATAGGATGCTCGAGTAAAAATAAGATTACTGTAACAATTAAAAGGACTATGCATATCACAACATTTTCCTGAATGTCAGTTGGAGTTTTAGACATATTGAAGATACCTTGAGGCTGAGATTCATTTTGGAAAGAGTGCATAATGACACATGGCCACACGCTTTTTGACCGCAAGAACAACCAACCGAATACATAACTAAGAAGCATTATAAAAATAAGGCTGACAAATTTATTTAAAATACTGTTCCCGATTACATGCTGAGGGTGCCAGAGAAACCAGACGATCCCGGTTACAATAAAAGCGACATGCCACCCAAAAGATGACAGTTTCTGTACAAGATAACCCCGCCATCCGAATTCTTCAGAGAATAAATACGTAAATGCAATTATGAATATCAAAACAAGTGAAGAAAAATGGAAGTTTATTACTGAATCTATTTTATAAAAACCCTGAGACCAGAGAAAAAGCCCTCCAATACCGTGCCATATTAAAGGTAGAAATATAGCCAACAGCCAGTACTTTAATCTCACCCCTCCGATTCCGAGTCCTGCATCCTGGAATCCTTCTCTTGATATGAATCTTCTCACAATAACTGCCGCCAGAAGGGGGCTGAAAATTCCTAAAGGGTTAAATAGGTTTTTATCTATTGTCTCACTTACATACTGGGAAGCTACCTTGGGTATCCAAAGAAGCGACAAAGTAATTATCACAAAGATACAAATATTTCGAATTTGAGCTTTTTTATTCATTTTTCTAAATGGAAATTATGTCGGACAAAATAAAATCTATCTGTTTTTGTGTGAAATAATCTTGTATGGAGTGGTAATTAAAGTCCAAGAAATCTGAGAGGATCTGCGTCCTAATCATTTGTGAAGCTGTGATAAAATTACTTTCTTCATTTTTTTGGCGGACGCCTCCCAGGAAAAATTTGTTGCCCATTTTTTCGCATTTTTTCCCATTTTATCAATTACTTTTTTGCTTTTTAAAACTTTGATAAGAATTTCAGCTAATCTTTCAGTGTCACCAAATGGGTAAATATAGCCACCAACTCCGTCTTTTACTGTTTCTCTTAAACCCGGTGAATCGGGTACGATAGAAGGTGTACCGCTACTTTGCGCTTCTATAGAAGTCAAACCCCACCCTTCTTTTGGAGAAGTATTTACCGAGACCCACGAACTTGTAAGTAAATCCGCTTTTTTTTGCGCGGAAACAAAATTGGTAAATTCAATTGTGTTTTCGGTTCCGTTTTTCCGGGCAATCCTTTTTAGACGCGACAAATCATCTCCGTCTCCAACTAAAATCACTTTTAGATCGGGTATCTCTTTCAGTATCCCGGAAATAGAATCAATTAAAACATCTATTCTCTTATATTTTTTCATCCTGGCAAGGCAAATAATTGTTGGATTTTTGCTTAATTTCGATTTAGATTGGTAAGACTTTATATTAACTCCGTTATAGACTATTTTAACATTCTCTTTCGGTATGCCCATTTTGACTATTTCTCTTTTCGAACTTTCCGATACGGCAATTATAGGTATTTTTTTATAATGTTTCGGAATAAACTTTTCCGAAAAATAAACGTAGGAAGCAGAAAGAGGATTGGTTTCAGTAAATATAGTTTTTCCGAAAAGATGATGTATAAGTGCTAATCTTTTTTCCCTAATAAATCTTCCTCCAAAAAAAGGAATTTTATTGAGGTCTTCAATAACCAAATCAAACTTTTCGGTTTTAGTTATGTTTTTATATACTTTAGGAACATAGAAGTTAAATGTATTTCGGGAGCCAACCCTGTAAATTTTTATTCCGTCTATTTTTTCAAATTCGGGAGCTTCTTTAAAATGTGTGCATAAAAGAGATATATTAAAATCTTGAGTTAAACGTCTGAATATTTCGTGAAGGTGGACCTCTGCTCCTCCGGATAAAGGATTTGTCCAATCCTGCCAATTTATGATTAATACACTGGGTTTACTTTTACCCTTTCCCCTCAACACGACCGTCCTTAAGATATATCTTTCTCTTTCCTCGCTGGGCTACGTATGTTTCATGCGAAACAATTATAATTGTTTTCCCTTTCGCATATAGGTCTGAGAGGATTTTAAGAATTTCTTCCCCGCGTACCGAATCGAGATTGCCGGTCGGTTCATCCGCTATTATAATTTCCGGTTCGTTGGCAAGAGCTCTCGCGATTGCTACCCGTTGACGTTCCCCACCCGAAAGCTGGTTGGGGAGATGGTTTACTCTATCTCCAAGCCCTACATTTTCCAAAATCCGTATGGCTTTTTCTTTTCTTTCTCTGGGCGCGACTCTATTGTATATCATTGGTAAGGAAACATTGTACCATGCAGGTACATCCGGTAACAAGTAAAAATCCTGGAAAACGAAGCCTATAAATTCTTTTCTTATATCGGCAAGTTGATTTTCATTCATCTTATTTACATCCTTGCCTTGCAGGAAATAGGAACCTGCCGTAGCCACATCCAGACATCCGATTATATGCATCAGCGTAGATTTGCCCGAACCGGAAGGTCCGATTATTGAAATAAACTCTCCCTTATTTATGACAATATCGACGCCCCGAAGAGCTTGGACTTCAGTTTCTCCAAGAGGATACACTTTTGTTACGTCTTTCATTTTGATCAGTTCACTCATAACGAAGAGCCTCCACAGGGCTCAGCTTTGAAGCTTTCCTGGCTGGATAGAAACCAAAGAAAACACCAATGCCACAGCAAAAACCGAAGCCAAGAAAAATTGACCATATTGGGATATGGAAGGGGATATTGCCACTCATAATAGAGATTAACTTTGTAAGTGAGGCACCGAGAAAAATCCCTAAAAACCCGCCCACCAGGCAAATCACAACGGATTCCATCAGGAATTGTCCCAGAATCTCGCTTGATTTCGCCCCTATTGCCTTTCTGACTCCTATTTCTCTTGTTCTTTCCGAGACTGAAACGAGCATTATATTCATTATGCCTATTCCGCCTACCACCAGAGAAATAGCCGCAATTGCAATTGAAATCATTAAAAAAGTACTGGTCATTTGGTTAAATTGACTTATCAATGCCTCGGAAGAATTAATTGAAAAATCATCTTCTTCATCAGGTTTTAAGTCTCGAACACCTCTCAAAATCCATCTGATTTCTTCCTCTGTTTCCTTCCCTTCCTCAGCAAATACAGCTATATTAATAGAACTTCTTTTACCCGTAAATGCTGTCATTGTAGTATAAGGAATCAATGCAGTATTATCCATACTCTGCCCCATCATTTCTCCTCTTTCTTCCAGAATGCCGATAACATTAAACTGTCTACCCTGAATTTTGACCTTTTTACCTATGGGACTTTCTTCGGGAAACAGCGACTCTAAAACATCCTGACCTAAAACACAAACATGCCTCTTATATTTTATATCATCTTTTGAGAGAAAACGTCCGAGACTTACATCTTGATTGATTATCCTGCTAAAATCCTCAGAAACGCCTTCTATTGAAACTTCTTCTACTTCTTTATCGCCTCTTTCCACTTTCATGTTTCTAACTATGCTAGGAGACACATATTTAAAGGATGCTCCGTATTTTTCTAAAGCTTCTGCTTCCCTTAGACCTATATTATCTCTCTTTTGTATTTTTTTAAACTCTTCTCTGCTCATGCCAAAACCCCAGGGGTACTTGCTTACATACAAAACATTAGCCCCTAATTGAGAAAAACTGGTAGCCATGTATTGTTTAAAACCCGAAATAACAGATATTACACCGATTACAGTCATCACCCCGATAACAATACCGAGAGTCGTAAGAAGAGAGCGAAGCTTGTTAGCCTTAATCGACTCTATCGCGGAGCGCAAAATTTCAATCAGAAACCCTCTAAACATTTTTAATTATCCTTTAAGCTTTTTTCCTGTTCAGCTTTATTCTCTTCTTCAGAAGTCTTCTCTTCTTTTTCCTCTTCCCAGGTTACTTTTTGATTGTCCGTAAGATTCATCAAAGTTTTAATAGGTCCGGTAACGATAAGATCATTCTCTTCTAACCCTTCCTTTATTTCGACCCACATTCCTTCGGTAATTCCTGTTTTGACCTCGATGAATTTTGTCTTATCGTCTTCTATTTTATACACACCGCTCTTTTTATCCTTTGCAACCAGAGACTGCAGCGGAACACGGATAACACTGTCTTTTTTAGCCGTCACTATTTCACAATTCGCGCTCATGCCGGGCAGCATTCCGGGATGATGGGGAATCGCTATTTTTACTTCAAATTCTACAGCTTCTGAGGTAGTTGCTGCTTTCGGCATATTTGCTTTATAGTATACGGTACCGGTAAACGTAGTATCCGTAAAAGCATCCACAGTAATTCTAACTGTATCTTTGATTGATACGAGAAGTATTTCGCTTTCGTTTACATCGGCAACCATTTCCATTTCTCCGAGGTCCGAAACGGTTAATATTATAGAACCGGGATTGTTTATAGTTCCCGCCACAACCACTTCTCCTTCCTCCTTATTTATATTCATGACAGTACCTGAAATTGGAGAGCGGATGGTAGCCCTTTCAAGCATCCTTTTTGCTCTTTTTAATTCGGTTCTTGCATTCTCAAGATTACTCCCGGCAAGTTCTACTTCAGTTGAAACATTATCGTAGTTCTCCCTGGAAATCAATCCCTTTTCATACAGTTCTTTTTTCCTTCCCATTTGTCCTTTTTTGAATTCAAGATCAGCTCTCTGAGCGTTAACATTAGCCTGAGCTCGCTGGTATGCTGCATATTGCTCAGTAGAATCTAATTTTACCAGGATTTGCTCTTTTGTAACCCAATCGCCTTCTTCTACAAATAATTTAATCACTTCTGCTGTAACCTCGGCATTGATTTTTCTTTCTTCTTTCGCGTGAATTTCTCCCGGGGCGGAAACTATTTCTTCAATTTCACCTCGCGAAACCTTTGAAGCTTCAACTTTTACCCCGCCTCCCTTCTTCACATTGGCTAAAATTATGACAACGAGTATCACAATCATTGAAGCTGCGATAATCCACTTTTTCTTATTCTTCATATAACCTCCCCATGAGCCTTTTCAATCTATATAGAGAAAGATACCAGTCGAATCGAGCTTCGGTTAGAGAATACTGAGCTCTTAGCAAATCCTCTTCGGCTCCTAACAATTCAATCATTGACGATTCTCCCAGGCGGTATCTTTCGCTTGCGGCTTTATGACTTTCCTCGGCAAAACTCAAAGTAGTCTCTGCCAGCTGTAATTTTTGCTCGGCTTCTACAAATAGCATATAATCTTCTTCGACCGAAATACTTAATTCCTTTTCTCTCTCTTTTAATTTTAGATCGGCCAAATCCACTCTCATTTCGGCTATAAGAATGTCATTCACTCTGGAGAATCCCGTAAACAAGGGTACGGATATTGAAAATCCTACTGAATAATCGTAATTGGTCCGTATGAGGGGTACACTGGGCACTTCATCATCCTGGTATTGATATACCGCTCCGAAAGAAACCGTGAAAAGGTTATTCATTGAGGTGTTAGTAAAATCAAATCTCGCTTTCTTTACCTCGGAACTATACTCGTTAAGAAGAGGATCTTTCTTCATAGCTAAGATTAGAACGGAATCCTTCTCAGGTATTTTAAAATCAATTTCCGGGTCTTCCAATAAAATGGAATCCCTTGCCTCGAGTCCAATAATTTTCTTCAGCCTGAGCAGATAGACCTTACGATCCTTTTCGGTTTCCATAAGATCATACTGTGCCTGTAAATTGTTTACTTTTCCCTGCAGGACTTCAGCGTTGGAAGCAGAGCCAAGGCGTTTTTTTTCTTCAATGAGCTCTAAATTGTTTTCTGTGCGTTTTACCGCTGTTTTCCTACTCTCTAATAATTTTTCGAGCTTAAGCGTGTTAAGATACCGGGATACGATTTCATATATTGTCTGATCCCGGGTCTCTAGATAAGAAAAATAGGCTGAATTATTTCCATAGTGCGCCGAGAAGGCATTTAAGAAATCACCCGGAGTTAAATCCCATTCCATTCGAAAGTTATAATAGCTATCCGTAGAATCATAAATTTCTACTCCGTCAATTCTTGAGCGGGTCCGGGCTTCCACATACCCGGCTGACGCGGAAGGAAGAAGGGTTGAATATGCGGAAGCGTTTGTTTTTTGTCTTATCATAAATTCTTGTTTTGCCTGCAGGTAAGAAGGACTCTCCCTTAGACCCATTTCAATTGCATCTTCCAGAGTTAAATTGATGGAAAGCAAGATAAATAAGATCACATCATCCCCCTCTCGCGAAGAGAACACTAAATCCGAGGGATAAGATATAAAGTATTACTGCAGCAGTAATTGCTTTTTTCTTGGATATACCGCTAATTTCCGAGATACCGTAAGCTATCAATATAAACTGCCATATGGTGAAAACTTCTATTCCCGAAACAATTGCGTAAAGTTTTGGGTTTTCGGGACTGAAAAATAAATTAAGACCGGTAGCAACGCTCAAATCTCGAAAAGTCATTATATTGGGTATGCCGCGAACTAATAGGAGAGAGGTATTCAATATACTTCTTATTATCTGTATAACTGAAGAGTAGGCATATAAATCGAGTGCTTTTATGTAATTCCAGTCCGCGCCGAAAGAATTTCCGAGAAACCAGAGAATTAGAGATATAAGAAGAAATCCTATTAAAGTTGCAATTGGAGCCACTATATATTTTATTAATTCCGCAGCTTTGGGTATTTCTCTGCCTTCTCCACCCATTTCAGCCATCTTCTGCATCATAATACGAGACGTTGCAGGGGAGCTAACCCAAAGGAATATTAAAGTTACAATAACAAGACCAATAAACGGAATCCACCAGTCGTCTTTTTCCTTTATGTGTTCGAATGCCTTCCCCGGTTCAATTATTATATTAATAAGATTACCCATTAAACCTCCTTTTAAAAATAATACTCATTTATAATAAAAATATTCAAATATAAGTCAAGTAAGCGCATCACCCCACCACACCCAAGAATGGGACGCAGATGATCTCAGATTTTCAGGATTTGAAACCCACTTCCACCCCGGATTAATTTGCCACGGATCTTCACTGATATGCACGGATTGCATCACCCTCCCACTTTCTATTTTTTTTAAAACAACAAAACACTTTTTTAAATCTGCCTGTCCTGTAGGGAGGAACGACCGTACCAGAGTGTTCATCCATGGCTATTTCTTACCTTTTATTATTGTTTCCATATTCTTAAGATAATCGTTAAAAGCTTTGCGGCCTTCTTTTGTAAGATTGTATACAGTATTTGGCACTTTATTTATGAATCTTTTTTTAACATTTACGTATCCTGCTTCCTCAAGTTTTGAAAGATGGACGGAAAGGTTTCCTCTTGTAAGTCCACTTAAACGAAGCAGAAATTTGAAATCCGCTTCTTTTACTCCAGAAAGAATCGTAAGTATAGCAAACCGGCTCGGCTCATGAACCAATCTCTCCAGCGCAATAATATCTTTGATTATTTTTTTGTCCTCCATCATACAGTCGATTTCCTTTTAAATTTTGTATATACTATAATCCCGGAAATCAAAAAAGTACACCCCAATATATATATCATTAAAAACAGACCGTCATCCAGGGTTGAACCCAGAAAATAATTTACTCCGGCAACCAAAAGAGGTATCAGAGAAAAAACCAAAGACTCCAATTACCATAAGAATAACTTGAGAGGAAAAAATAGCTAAGAAAGTATTCGGCAAAAACGGTATTTTAGGGACAAAGTATCCCAAACCGATAAAAAACATCACTATGCCGAAACTTATCTCGAACATTCCGTCCCTCCACCAGGATTTAAAAACATCTTCCTTCAAATTTTTGATCTCTTCTAAATTTTTCTCGTTAAGCTCATTCATTATATCCTCCTCCTCCTGTTTGTTTTGTAATTTAGTTTATACTATAAACAAGTTTATGAATTTGTCAAGGGGTTGATTTCTTAGGGCTGTGCCCTAAGAAAGACCGACGACCACAGACGGACGACGGAGAAGCCTGCAATTTCTACATTTTATGCATGTTGAAACTTTGAGTTATGGGTTAGTAAAAATAACAAAAAGATATCCAGTTAATCCTTTTTTTGATCTGCGTCCCATTATTTGGTGTGGTGTGTCTTTGTGTGAGAATTAGGTTTCGCTGAAAAGACCGGCCGACGACCGCGGACGGACGACGGGAGTTAAATTTTATTCAGGCAATCCTCTATCCTGTTTAGTCCTTCTTTTATCTCTTTTTCGTCCAGAGCATAGCTAAGACGGACTCTGGAGGGAGCACCAAACCAGCTGCCTAAATATACTATTACCTTATAGTCAGTGTAAAGCTTACTTACAAATTTTTCAGGTTGAGGGACTTCTGGCAGCACATAAAAAGCTCCTTCCGGTTTCCACAGATCAAGCCCCATGTCCTTTAATCCCTGGTATATTATGTCTCTTCTCTTTCTCCATATCTCCAGTTGTTGCTCCACATATGATTTTGGGCTTTTCATTGCCCTTAAAGCCATATCCTGTCCGACAAGATTAGTGTTCATAGAAGTATGGGTTTTCATCTCTATTGCTTTATTTACGAATTCCTGGTTGGGGCTCCATAAGTACCCAACACGGACGCCGCACATTGCATAAGTTTTCGAAAAGGAGTTTACCGTAATTACGTGGTTGCCTTTGATTATGTAGTTTTCTCTCTCGTAAATGATATCTTTATAAACTTCATCAGAAACGACATATATACCCAGTTTTTCTGTAACGTCTTCTATTTCTTTTAACGTATCGATGGCTTCGATTCTGCCGGTGGGATTGGAGGGGGAATTTATTAAAACTGCCTTGCATCCCCTTATTTTTTTTCTGAAATCGTCAATGTCAATTCTACCCTGCTTTAAATCGGTATAAACCGGTTCCATTCCGCCGTATTCCAGAATCGGGGGATACGAGTAATAATAAGGTCGCGGTAGTAGAACCTTTCCGTTATCCATAACTCTGAAGATTAAGTCCAGAGCTTCTGATGCGCCATTTGTAATTACAAAATTCTCAGCAGAGGAAGCAGGATATTCATCCGCTAATGATATTCTTAAATCCGTACAACCCTGAATGAGTCCATACCTGAGGTCACGTCTAATATCAATGCCTTCTATAGCCTCTCGTGGAGGGGGAAGATCCGGTTGTCCGGAACCAAAGCTGATAATTCCATTTCCCTGCTTTCCGATAAAAACTGACGGGCTCGTTAAGTTTAATTTTATATCCATAATTAATCCTTTAGTTTCCTATTCCTCCATTATCATATTACAAAGAAATTCAACTAGTTCTCTACTTTCCTCCGAGTAATCTCTGTACCATTATATGCTTGATTGTAAAATATGTCAACGTTTTTTTAGTTAGTGGGTTAATGGGTAGATGCGTTGATGAGTGTTAAACAACAAAAATATTTTTTTATCTGTATCAATCTGTGGCTAATTAGTTGTTGTGGAGGGTTGACAAATTGCCTTATTTAGTCATCTTACTAAACAGAAAATAAAATCCCAAAAAAGGAGGAAACATGGGTACTAAAGGAAGAGAAATTGTAGGAGTTAACGTAAAAAAACTTATCGAGTTACTTAATAAAGCTTTAGCCGACGAGTGGCTTGCTTATTATCAATATTGGATAGGTTCTAAGGTAATTGTCGGTCCGATGAGGGGAGTTGTGGTGGCAGAACTCGTCGAGCACGCAGGAGATGAATTGAGGCATGCGGAAATGCTTGTGGAAAGAATACTTCAACTTGGCGGAACTCCAATATTAAAACCCGAAGATTGGTATAAAATGACGAATTGCGGTTACGATGCTCCTGTTGACCCCAAGGTAAAGAAAATTTTGAAACAGAACATAAAGGGAGAGCAGTGCGCGATAGATGTTTACAAGAAGCTGCTTGACTTTTTGGGCGGTAAAGATTTTATTACTTCCAATATGGTAGAATCTATACTTGCAGACGAAGTCGAACACGAAGAAGATCTTCAGGCAATAGAAGAAGACTTAAAATAAATAAAGTAAAGATAAAGAGTTAAGTAAATTAATAACAGGGGTTGGGTGAAATCTATCACTCAATCCCTTTTTTTATGCCTTTGATTGCTAATAGAGAGATTCTCTCTTGTATACTAAATTATTTTTATGCTTTATTGACAATATTCCCCTATAGGTAATATCCTGTTTTTTCTCGTTATATACACATTCCGAATCAAGAAACGGCAGATAAGTCTTGGCTTCGGGTGTTGGGATTTTGATGTAACTCTCATCGACATGTAAAATCATTGTGTTCTTTGGATTTTTATCCTTTTCCTTGTTCTCGAGAAATATTCCATGGTTTCCCAATTTTACCAATTTGCTTTTATAGGTACACATATTAGTAGGGTTACTTTCAACTAGCTCTCCATCCTCATGGTTAGTTCTTTTAAATGCCGCGCCTACTTCTACTGAGATTTCTTCCCCAAGTAGTTTTTCAAGACCCGGAATACTCCGGAATTCTGCATGCAAATCTATACCCATCAACCCTCCGTTATTCTTTATTTTCCCAATATTCTTCGGCTTCTTTTTCCATATATTCCAATCTGTCGTAGTAATCGGGAAACTCATTAAGATGCGCAAGAGCAATTTTTCCGGTGGTAAGGGGATCGTCGTTACTAACATTGGTCAATTCATCTATTTTTCCATGTTCAAGTTCAACGTCCATTCCCATTCTAAACTGTTCAACATCAAATTTGTCCCACTTTATACCAAGTTTTTCTCCGATGGATTTTGCGTCTTCGTAACTAAAAGTTTTTTTTGATGACATTTTACCTCCTCCAATTTTTTTGACAGGCACATAAATTTTCTCAAGATTTAAATTATTGTTAAAAATATATGCATAGTCCACTGTACCCTTTATGTATGCATTCTACAAAATTTCACTAAGATGTCAAGGGTAAAAATCGTCGTGCGTCACGCGTCGTGAGTCTTGCGTCAAAACAAAAACCAAATTAGCCACGGATTAACACAGAGAACGATAGGATTAGAAGCAGTGCAAGTTAGAAGTTCAAGGATTCGGGATTAAGTGGTAAGCGTTTTTTTTCAATCCTCGCTTGTCTTCCCGATTTGCTACTAATCCTCAATAACAGACACGGATTTTCACAGATAATCAGTCACAATAAGTCAAGCCCATTATTTAAATATGAATATCAAAAAAATTGGATATTGGTAAGTTGTAAAATTGGTTTTGGATAAAGTTGAAAATTAATACACCGTCCCCATATTCTGTCACATCCCGTATTGACTTTGTTGTCTTAACCGTTTTTTAGGTTTTCCATGGCTATTTTTATATCTTACCCTCTATGTATTTCACGGCATCTTCAACAGTTTTAAAATTTGCCGCATCTTCATCCGGAAATTCGATATTAAACTCTTCTTCGAATGCCTGAAGCAGTACAACATAACCAAGACTATCTACTCCAAGGTCGTCCGCAAAAGAGCTTTTCGGAAAAACTTCTGTTGGATTTACATCCATTTCTTCCGCCAAAATTCTTTTTATTTTCTCGAATACTGACATGGTTTGCCTCCTATAATGTATCCGGGTTCAATAGTATTTTTATCTCGTTCATTATTTTCTCGGTTACGATTTTCAATATTTCTTTATTATAAGGTTTGCCATAATGTTCATCAAAATAGAGCGGTTTCCCAAATTTGATGATTACTTTATGCGGTCGGGGAACCCTTTGCCCTTTTGACATAACATTGAAAGTACCAATTATCGCTACAGGAACAACAGCTGCTTTTGCCTGCAAAGAAATGAATGCTGTCCCTAATTTTGGCTCCTGTAAAGAGCCGTCTATGCTCACCGTTCCTTCAGGATACATATCAATTACATGACCATTTTCAAGAATACTGACAGCGGTTCGGATGGCTTCTCTATCAATTTCCGCCCTTTTTACAGGAAAAGCGTTCAACTTTCTAAAGACAAATCCTGCGAAGCGTTTTCTGAACAGTTCCTCTTTGCCCATTGTATGAAGTTGTCTTTTGATTGCAGTTCCCAGAACAAACGAATCTGAATCACTGGGATGGTTTGGTGCCAGGATTACCCCGCCTTCCTTTGGAATGTTTTCAATGTTTACTGTTTCTAGCCTGAGATAGAATATCGATATAACACGCGCGATTGAATGCATGACCGAATAAAACATCTATATCCTGATGGGGTCAGGTTTCCTTTGAATTATTTCTGTTTCTATTTCTACCTCATTATTAAACCACGAGGTCATGCTGTATTCAAGGATCTCTCTTTTAAAACTATAAACTTTTAAAATTATTAATTTCTTCATATTACAATAATAACTTATGGAAAAGTATCTTCTTTGTCAAGGATTAACCTTTGAATTAGTTGATTGGTAGTGTCTAGAGAGTAGTTAGTAGTTAAAAAAACAATAAATAATAATCCTGTAAATCGGTGTTAATCTGCGTCCCAATAATGGATTCTTCGAATCAGTTAAGTAGTTAAGTCGTTGAGTTGTAAAAACAAACAAAAATCTCTGTGTCTCTGTGGCAAATTTCAAACATCAAAAATAATCGTTGCCTGATATTTATTATCAACCTTTTTAATCTCCAACTGATGATATGTCACGGCTTTTATTTCCGTTCCTTCCTTTATCTCTTCGGGAGAAGAGATATTACCTTTAAGAATAATGTCATATCGATTTCTATTTATTTTAATAGAACATTGCGAGGGCAAGAACAACTCATTCTCAAAAATATAAACAGTTTCCTCAAGAACGCTGACAAGCGCGGTTTCTATATTTTCTTCTTCAATCGAAAAAATCCTTTTTTTTAGCGGTTCTATTTCTATTCCGCCGGACATTAAATCTGCCGTGGCGAGAACAGCTTTTTCTAAAATTTCGGAAATGGAATTCCCACTTATTTTTATTCCGATGTCCGCCGTATGGTCGAATATTTCGTAATCTTTATCCAAGTTCATAGATATGTTTGATTAAACGGGGAAACTCATAGTAAATTTGTTTAATCATATAAATAGCAGACATCTTTATTCCTATAACTTCGATTGTTTTGCCTCTTAATATTTTTCTTGCAAGGTACCGGGTTCTGAATGCGTGACTTTTATCCGTAACTATCCAGACTTTTTCACAATTTCCAATCAGTTTTTTTGAACTTATAATATTCTCCGGCGTGGTTTCCGATTCGTCTTCCGGTATGGCTTTCAGCTTAGAAAATTCCTTCATCCATCCCACTTCTTCTTTTGTGCCCGAAAAAATAACTTTAAAATCATTGGAATCTTTTAATTTTGATTCCGCGAATTCGACTCTTTTTTTTGTGAGTTCTTTATCCTTACAGCCAAGAACTATGAATGCGTTTTTGTCTTTTACCACTTCTCTAAAATTTTTGTTGTGGTTTTTTTAAATTTATTTCCAAGGGAGTACGCTGACAGAATATTTTCCGTTATCGGTTCTAAGGGCTTTTTCGTATAAACAAGAGCGATTGTTTCATTCTTTTTCACTTCTTCACTCTCTACCTTCAGCAGTTTTATACCGGCTTTTAAGTCTACTTTATCCTCTTTTTTCTCTCTGCCCGCACCAGTCTTTAAAGCAGCGATACCAATTTTATATGCGTCTATTTTCTCGACAATTCCCTCTTTTTCGGATTTAATCTCAAAAGGATTTTCGTAAGTAGAGAGTCCGGATAGATCACCTCCATGATGATGTACCATACTTTCAAACCGTTCAAAAGCTTTACCGCTTTTCAGTACTCCCGGAATGTCCTCTTTTAATCCCGCGAGTGCACACATTTCCTCTGCAAGAATTTTCGATAGTTCAACTGTATCGGGATAATCGGTTACGTTGCCCTTGAGTATTTCAATCGCCTCAAATACTTCGGGAGCGTTACCGATATTTCTGCCAATTGGTGAGGACTGGTCGGTAAACACTATCCTCATTTTTGTTCCGAGTTCTTCACCCACATTTTTCATCATTTTGCCCAGTTTCTTAGCCGAATCGAGATTCTTCATAAAAGCGCCTTCTCCCACCTTTAAATCTATAACGAGACCGTCTAAGTCTTCCGCGAGTTTTTTTGAGAGAATACTGGAAGTAATAAGAGGTACCGATTCCACGGTTTCCGTCGCGTCCCTTAACGCGTACAACTCTTTATCCGCAGGAGCGATTTCTCTGGTCTGGGATATAATAGAACAGCCGGCTTTCCTCAAAACTCTCTCGAATTGACTGAAAGTAAGGGAGGTTTCATAACCCGGTATCGCTTCCATCTTATCTGATGTCCCGCCAGTATGTCCGAGACCCCTTCCCGTAATCATAGGGACAATTATCCCTATTTCCGCTGCAAGCGGAGCCAGTATAAGACTTATTTTATCTCCCACCCCGCCTGTTGAATGTTTATCGATTTTTTTACCCTTGATATCCGATAAATCAAGCTTTTTTCCGGAATTCAGCATGAAATACGTAAGGTCTTTTGTTTCGGTTAAGTCCATCCCTTTATAAAAGATTGCCATTAAAAGGGCGCTTATCTGATAATTCGGAATTTCTTTAGTGGTAACACCCTTGATAAAAAATTCTATATCGGATTTACTGAGTTTGTTTCCATTTCTTTTTTTTCTGATAATTTCCCGCATAAAATTAAGTTAATTTGAAAGAGACTATTGTCAAGAATAAACACCCCCAACCACACACCAAATTATTATCACACAGAGACGCAGAGAACACTGAGAAAAGAGAAAAAAGTTTTATTTGTTTTAACTCCCCAACCTCCTAACATCCTAACTAAAATATTTGCCACGGATTGACACGGATAAACACTGATATTTTTACAATTCAGCTATTTAACAACTCAACAATTTAACCATTTAATTTAGATTCGAAGAATCTACGTTTCAACTAAGACCCGAGACCTGGTACCTAAACCCTTGACTCATGACTCAATTACCTGAGACCTAACCCCTTAATATTACTTATTAACAACAGCCGCTTTTTTGGGGAATCCCGTTATATTAGCCGGTTTGTTTTTCATGGCTTTCCATAAATCCAGCTTGAGCTGCATATTAAGCCAGCTCTCAGGACTGGTTTTGGTTGCCTCGCCAATTCTTACTGCCATCTGTGGACTTAACGACGATTTTCCGTTAATAAGCTCATAGAGCGCTTTCCTGCTAACCCCTAAATCCTTTGCCGCTTCAGCAATTGATAATCTTAAGGGCTTTATAACATCCTCTAACAAAACCTCACCCGGATGTACTGGCTTTCTTTTGGTTATCATTTTTTATCACCTCTCTTAATGATAATCATTATAGTCAATCATAATTGCATCTTTACCTTTAAATTGAAAAGTTATTCTCCAATTTCCGCTTACCCATACCGAGTAAACATCTTTTCGCTTCCCTGATAATTTATGCAGTTTATATCCCGGAAGATTCATATCTTTTGGACCGGTAGATGCATCTAAACGATCCAATATTCTCGCAATCTTTTTTGCATGCTCCGGACTAATCCCTTTTTTATTCCCATCTTTAAAAAATAGCTCCAGCCCTTTATGCTTGAAATCCTTAATCATTATTTTTATTATAATATGTAACCTATTACGTGTCAAGTGACAAATATTGTTTTTACTAAATCCAAAATCCTAATATTAGCTAAAGATTGACTCGGATTTTTTTATTTTGACTTGAAACTCGAAACCTTTTGGGGTCAAATAACGATACTTCGCCAATACTTTCTGAGTGAAGGGGTTGCCAATATCAACTAAATAGAATTCACTCATTGCAATATGAAGGAGGATTTATTATAATACTTTATACACAATTAAGGAGGTTAAAATGTCTACCCGACAAAATAAAATTATTCAAAAGCCAGATAAGAGTCCTATATTCCTATTCTTCCTGGTTTTTTTTCTTTTAGGAGGACAGGTTCTTGCAGAGGTAACAATAAAAAAGGATGTCCCGAGATCCATGGAACTTAATATCGAGGATTGTCTTGTTGCCACAATTACGTCTCCCGAGCCCATGACTGTATATATGGTAGGCACAGCAACCGAAGCGGGGAAAGGGCTCGTTGCCAAAGTAACCACCAGGAAGTTTGAAATCAAAGAAGGTGTCAACCGTTACAATTCCGCGCATATACCGCCAATTGCCGAAACCTGGATTATTCCGGAATATGAGAGTTTAATAGAGAGAACAGGTAGATTCCCTGAAGGAAGATATACTATCCACATTCGTCTTTTTACGGTGGAAGATGCGCTATTAGACGAAGATAAAAGAACCCATAGGGTCGCATACCCCGAGCTCAGGTTAATAGCTCCAAAAGACGGAGCTAAGATAATTGAACCTAATCCCCTATTTCGCTGGTCTATTACCCGCCCTATTTCCGGAGCAAAATATGTGCTGAAAATATTTGAACTAATGCCTGAACAGGCAAAAATAGCTGCTGTTTCTGACATTCCCTTTTTTCGAAGAAAAACCACTTCTACCTCTTTTCGATATCCGTTGAGCGCTAAACCGTTTGAAGAAGGAAAGAAATATGCCTGGCAGATTCAGACATTGGATGCGGCAGGTTATCCTTTGGGAGAAAATGAAGGAAAGAGTGAAATTTTCTTATTCAATTATAGGGAGAGAACTAAGGAAAGCTATTCAATAAAGCTTGTTTCGCCGGAAGAAGGCGCTGAGATTCCTTCTGGGGAAATCAAATTTTGCTGGGAGCCCCTGCCGGTTGAAAATGTTAATTATACTGTCTATTATACCCATAAAGGTTGTGATTCGTTAACGGAAGGAGCAGAAGGGACCCGATCCCATCCGTTTGCTCCGTTACTTCCTGATTCTGCCGCGAGAAGGAGAGTTCTGGAATTGAGAGTAAGAAAACGTAATCTTGAAGCTAAACTGAGTCACTGGCAGAAATATTGTGAAGAAACGGTACCCGGAATGCTTGAAAGCAGTCAGAAAAACCAGGAAGCCTGGGAAAAAGCAAAAGAAGAACTAAAAGCAATGGCAGAATTGCTGAGGGGCGAACTAAATTTCTCTTTACCTGAGGATTGCCCGGTTGAGGATCGTTGTTGTAACAATAGACCCTGTTGCGAGGGGCTTGATCCCTGCAAAGAAGCAGACCTGGAAACATTCAAAGAACGAATGAATTGTCTCCAGAATCAGATAAACTCACTTAACAATATATTTAACGGCTCTACCGCTGAATTCTTGAGACTTTATACCCGCTGGCGAAATGGGGCGGATCACAGAGCTACTATGGATTTCTATAACGCGTATTTTTCGCTCATAGATGATATCATAGGATTGATCACCTCTGCGTTAGATGCCATCACCCCCGATGCGGAAGAAGTTCTGGAACAAATTATTGAGGAAACTCTGGCGTCGGGCGCTTGCACCCTGGCGCCCGAATGGTGTGAGGCTATCCAGAATGCAAGAACAGTGAAAGAAAAGATGGGCGTTGTTCAATCATTAATGGCAAGTGCCAGATCAGGCGGTTCTATGCCTCCCGCATTTATTGTCGCCATGGTTCAGGCAATGGCGCAGCAAGCCGCAAGTGCGACAGGGGTTGCTGTGGCAGGATGGGATAATTTTGCTAATGTGATGATAAATCAACTGAGAAGCGCGTATGAAGCTCTTGCCTGTCTACTCGAGCTAAACCAAATAAGAATAGCGTCTTTCAGGGATTGTGATGAATTCTGCAGCAGACTCATAGAATGTTTGAAGGCAGAGATTAAAGAAACCGAAGAAGAAATTGAAAGAATCGAGGAAGAAAATGCCAGAGAACGTACGGAATACTGGGAAGAGGAACGTGAAAGAATAAAGGTGGCAATGGAGCAAGCGCTTTCGGAACTGGGCGTGGGCTGGTATGATAAATGCTGCAAAGAAGGAACCGGTGAAATCCATATACCGGGTGATGGCGAATGCGCCAGAGTTGCCGAGCAGGCATTAAGAAGAAGCATGGGAGACAAAGCCTGTTTCATGACCTTTGTAATACGGTGCCATCCTGACGGCAGAGTAACCATAGAGCACAGCTTCCCAACACGGGAGAGAAGAGAAGACTGCTGTGAACCCCAGGTGGAGCGGACAGAAAGAATCGGCGGGAGGGAAGGTAATCCTCCCGAAGGAGGAAATGTCTGTCATCCCGAAAGTGAAAGGGAAAGAGAAGAATTGGGAAGAAGGACACTGCCTGCAGGAGGGTGGAGAGTGGAGGCTGAAGACGGAGAAGGAAACCTAATTGGTGAAAGCCCCTTACGAGGATTGAATCCGAGGAGAGCGAGGACCGAACCATACCATAAACCGAACCCTATTGATTCTGTTGAATGTGAATGCAACGTCACTCCTGTAATAAATGGCAATCCGGTTAAGAATAATACCACTGTTAGGAATCTTAAAAAGGGAACTAAACAAGCAATATCCGTTAAGGGAGACTGCGGCAAAGATTGTGCTTCCGGTCCGCAGAGTATTTCCATTCAACCCCCTCTTGTATTCAATGCAGCGTTTGGAGCGCCTATAGTATTTTTACCTCCACCGGTTGCGGTTAAAGTGAATAAAACAACATATGATTTCCCTTACCCGGGATTTTACAAAGTAACCGTTACTCAGTTTTGTGAGGATGGAAGTTCGTGCGACGCCTCATTCAACGTAGAAATTTCGGAAAAGAAGAAACCAAAACCTCTCGACCCGGGCGATATCACGGGACTATCTCCCGCTGGAGGGTGTGGAAATGCCTATTGTCTTAAGGTACTCTATTCGATTTCAGGAAAGAAAGATTTTAAAACAATCCATTTTAATTCTCTCGATCTGGGAAAAACAGAAGAGCTTGAATTACGTCTTGAAAGTAGCTGTTTCCAAAAATGCAAGGGCACGAAGGTAGTCACCTGGGAAATCAAAGAACCTGACGGCAAAAAGGTAGTCAAAAAAGGCCCGGATTTATACGAAATAAGATATGATTTCAATGAAGTGGGACTGTATCACATCTGTGTAATAGAAACCGCGGTCTGCGGTGGCAGTACGAAAACATGCAGTAAGTTTTTGCTTATTGAGACAAAATAAGGAAAAAAGAAAACCACGAAAAAAACTAATCTGTTTAACCGCAGAGACGCAGAGAACAGATTAGGTAAATCGAAAAATAGGAAAATTGTGAAATGGTTAACTAAGAACTACGAACCAGGAACAACGAACTAAATCCCAACCCCCAAATCCAAAATCTTAAGGAATATCCACGGATTAACACGGATTTTTTTTATTGTTTTTTACTCGAAACTCGAAACACGTAACCCAAAACTTTATTTGAACCACAAAGACATAAAGAGCATAAGGATATAATGCTATCAGCCTTCGGATTTCCGCATAATAAAATAAAATTTTAAAATTCTTGACTTTTTGTTCCGTTTCCCTTATACTGTTAATAAGAAAAGGAGGTGTACATTGAAAAAGAATAGAGTTTTAAGTTTCGTTTTGTTTTTCATCTTTTGCTGTTCTCTTCTATTGTCCCCTATCCACTCAAAAGGAGCCACTTTTACTGTTGATAGCACAAAGAACGCTGGTGTCGGCAGCCTGCGTGCCGCTATTACTGCAGCAAATGCTAACGGTATAGCGGATACTATAGTTTTTAACATTACCGGAACTGGAGTCCAAACCATTTCTCCTGCATCTCAACTTCCAAAACTAACGGACAATGCCGGTGTTTTTATAGATGGGCTATCTCAAAGCGGTGCGGCAATTGGAGCCACTCCTCCGGCCACGCTAAATCTTATGATAGAAATCTCGGGAGGAGGTGCCGGCTTAGCTTCAGGAATATTTGTTGATTGTGACAATAACAGAATTCAGGGATTAATAATAAATAACTTTGCTCTTGATGGAATTTCCATTGAGGCTGGGCCTTTTGAAAACACTTCCAATAATGAGATTTATTGGAATATTATAGGTCTGGACCCTACCGGTACCGTTTTGCAGGGTAATTGTCATAACCCCGCAGGGCTTTGGGCTGGTGTACGTATTTACAATGTGCCGGGTGAAGCAGGTCCTTCTATAGCTACCAATAATTCCGTCGTAGAGAATTTAATTTCCGGAAACGCTCCTTTTGGAGACGGTGTTCAAATTATGGGTCCACAGGTCCCCGGAGATGTATTTGGAAACTTTGTTCTACGTAATTATATAGGTACAGATATTACTGGTGCTATCGATCTCGGCAATGCTCACGAGGGGGTATGCTTATGCGAAGGCACACATGATAATCTTGTGGATAGTAATCTGGTATCAGGGAACGATTATGACGGTGTTGGTATGCAGGGCTACAACAATGAACCATATCTTCCTGCCCCCCCTATACAAACACAGCTTAATATAGTTACCAATAATATTATTGGGCTTGCAATAGATGCGGTAACTCCCTTACCAAACTCTTGTCATGGAGTGGCTATCGGAGAATACGGCCCCAGTCAGTGGGGGTGCGCTGACCATAATTTTGTTGGGCCGGGAAATATAATTGCTTATAATGGATGGGACGGGGTTTCTGTCTGGGAAGACGGAATAAACGCCTTTAACGCGGACGGCAATCATATTACGCAGAACTCTATTTTTGACAACGACTCACTTGGTATAGACCTGCAGAATAACGGTGTAACATTGAACGACGCAGGAGACCTCGATACAGGACCCAACGAGGAGGTTAACTTCCCCGTAATCGATAGCGCTGTTTATCTCGCTGGGAATACAACAATCTACGGCAGTATAGATATAGATACCGACCCGGCGTCGGCGACAATAGAAATCTTTAAAGCGAATCCTGATCTTACCGGATACGGAGAGGGAGAAACTTATCTTGGGGCAGCAACTCCGGATGGAGCGGGTAACTGGAGTGCTATAGTTACCGGACTTAATCCGGGCGATAATGTAACTGCCACAACCACCGATCTCAATAAAAATACTTCTGAGTTCGCTTCTAATTATATACCTGCTTATATAACAGTCATCTCTCCCAACGGAAGCGAGAACTACCTGGTGGGAAGCACTCAGAACATTACCTGGAGTTCGAATGGAACAAGCGGAAATGTTCATATTGAATATTCGATCAACAATGGTTTGGTTTGGTCGGACGTAATTGCCAGCACCGCGGATAACGGTTCTTATTCCTGTGCAATACCGGATGAGCCTTCGGATAGTTGTCTTGTGAGGGTGAGTGATACGGACGGAAGTCCTTCAGATGTTAGCGACGCGGTATTTACCATTTGGACTCCTTCGATCACAGTAACCTCCCCCAACGGCGGAGAAGGCTGGGAAGTAGACAGCCTTTATAATATCACCTGGACGTCGAACGGCACCAGCGGAAATGTCAAAATCGAATATTCGATAAACACTGGTTCGGCTTGGTCGGACATAATCGCCAGTACCACGGATAACGGAACTTATGCCTGGACGATACCCAATACGCCTTCGACTAATTGTCTTGTGAGAATAAGTGATACGGCCGGAAGCCCATCTGATACAAGCGATGCTGTCTTTACGATTATGTTTCCTGTAGCCGTACCGTATGATAAACTACCCGAAGTTTATTCGATGAGAGTGAAAACATTGGCGGCAAGTAATAAGTTCGAAGTTATATATGCCGTACCAGAGAGAGCTTCTATTAAGTTAGGAATATATGATATAACCGGGACAAAGGTAGAAGAAATTTCGGAAGAGAGTCCCGCCGGTATCTATTCAAGAGAAATAGATATGAAAGGTAAACCAGTAGGGGTGTACTTTATTAGGATAGAAGCTAATGGAAAGAAGTTTACTAAGACAGATAAGTTTATATTGTTAAAATAGGTAATACATTGTAGGGAAATACTTTTAAAAAAAGGCAGAGCCGTCCGCTCTGCCTTTTTTATTTCTGTCATCCGTCGTCCGTCTTCGGTCGGTTGTTAATCTAAAACCTGAGACCTTGTATCTAGTACCTAATCCCTTGGTTCACATTTCAAAGTTTGAC
>Ga0307438_1000350_pt1 | contig 36734 bp, 27 predicted proteins | sample SalMarWE160110MG_FD_202144 | JGI IMG/M metagenome (GOLD analysis project Ga0307438, IMG submission 202144) | Salt marsh sediment microbial communities from the Plum Island Ecosystem LTER, Massachusetts, United States - WE1603-110 | ecosystem: Environmental > Aquatic > Marine > Intertidal zone >... | reverse complement strand
GGGCCTGCCCTACTGCTTGTTCCAGGTCTTGTATACAGAATACAGCACCAGCAGAATGACGATTATGCCCACGCCCGTGGCGAATTCCTCCATGGATATCCCGGGCACGTAGTCCTCCAGGAAGCCAATCCCGTAGTTGGTCAGGAAGAGCAGGAACAGGACAAGCACAATGGCTACGAGGACATAGTCCCTTTCCCCCTTCTCTCCTCCCTTGCCACTGAAGAAGCTCAGGGCGAACCCCACAAAGAATATGGCTATGAAGGCCATGATGGCATAGGGGAGGATTCCCATTATGAACCCTGTGATGAATCCCGTGGTCATGGCCACCAGGGCAAAGCACAGGGAGATTATGAGCTTGACCTGGCTCCTCTTGAAGATGTCCGAGACCTCAAGTGCCCCGTACACCACGGCCAGGACAAAGAGGAATGGTATCACAACACTAAGGAGGTCTGCCATGGGAATCAAGCCGCCTGTTTGTATACTTTCTTGGTTATATCCTCAACTTTTTTATCCAGCTCCTTGAGCTTATCCTCGTATTCTTTCTCTAACTTCTCGATGTTCCAGTCTATACCAACCACGTTTGCCTTGCCCATTTCCGAAAGCTCATCGGTTAGGGTCAATATAAACTTTTTATGGTTGTGGTATTCTCCAATCATTTTTGTCATATCAGTGCCTGGGGATGGCTTTTCTAATTCTTTCTCCATGAGGTTGACAGAGCTTCTGAGGTTGGAAATCTCCTGCTCTATCTGGGTTCTCTTTTTTTTCTCACTTTCTTCCAATTTTCCCCTGACCTTTTTCCCAAAATATCCTAACGGTCCTGAACCTCCTCCAAATCCGGGCATCTTTCCGCCTGCTCCGCCGCCGCTACCCCCGCCACCGATGAGGTGGCGCATGAAGGCCCAGAGGCCCATCAGGATGACCGCGAACAGCCACCAGAACCTGCTCAGGGATACAAACATGGTGTAGAGCCCCTCCATGACTATGAAGGCGTACAGGGTAACAGAGATTAGCAGGCGCAGGCCCCGGGGCGCGTTCCCGTCCCCCCTGAAGATGAAATTGGTCAGTATGTAGACCAGCAGGATTATGAACACCGTGGGAAAGAAGAACAGGTAGAACAGGGCCTCGATCTCAGATGCGTAACCGGTGCACTGCACCACGCTGCAGTTTATCCTGAGGGTATCGATAATAATATCGAGGAGTGCCATGATTCTATTTAGGAATTCAACTTTAAATAAAAACAAGTGACTATAATATAATCATAGCAGGTTAATTGTAGCAGGCGTTAGTCGGGATTGTCATGAAGGGAGGCCCTGGTGTTGGCGGAGTTAGGCTGGCGTCTTTAGGTGTTGTTCTCTTGCTGGCCGTGCTGATGGCGGGGTATGCCCTGGCCGGGGAGTTCACTTCTGAGCCATCACCCTCAACCTACGAGGCTCAGGTGGCACCCAACATAAGCTTCGATGTAACCAACACAGACTCGCTCTATAACATAACAAACATAACCGTAATCTTCCCCTCAACCCTCGAATTCGTGACAGGCAGCAATTACACCAACATGTCTAACTCCAGCATATCAAACACGGCAACCTCTTTCATGTGGGGCAACGCCACCCTCTTAGGAATCCTTCCAAACGGCTCGAGCACCTATCTCAACCTGAGCTTCCATAACATGACCGCTCCGGGAAACTACAGCTTCGAGCTGAACATCACCTTCACTAATGGCTCCTATGATAACGAAACTCATAACGTTACCATCCAGGACACAACACCCCCTACAGACATTGTACTCCTAAATCCAGATAATGATACCTGGATAACCGCCTCCAGCGTATGGATAAATATAAGCTTCACAGAGCTGAATCCCTACAATTGTATATATGAGAACAGCACAGGAGATAACACAACCAACACATCCTCAGAAAGCCCCTGTCTTATTCTCGTGACAGACTATAACGAAAGCACCTGGACCTACAGTGTCTGGGTGAATGACACATCTGGAAACATTGCCCAAAATGGGGTATACTACCTGGGTTACGACATCAGTGACCCTGTAGGCAACTCCCTGGGGCTTTTCTATCAGGGAACCAATGTCTCCAATGGGAGCATAACCGAGCTTGGCGACGTTGTGATAAGCGTCAACGTGACGGATTCGCTCTCGGGAATCAACACCTCCCTGAATGGTTCGGTCTATGCGAACATAACAAATTCCTCGGGTTATGTAATGACCATAGTCAACCTGACCCACACCTCGGGTGACATATTCAACGGGACCTGGGATGCGGACCAGTACAGCGCAGGGGGCGACAACTACTCCGTGAACGTCACCGCAACCGACATTGCGGGAAACACCAGGATTTCTGCAATATCAACCGCCCTGGAGATAGTGGGTGCTCCCGAGCTCTTCTTGGACTTCTCGGGCTGGACTTCGGACAATGCTGCCCCGGGGCATCCCCACTACGGCAACAACCTTACGCTCAATGTTACTATATTCAATGGCGGAGAGGAAGACTTTGATGGGTATGTTAACGTCACGCTTTCAAGGTCAGGAGTAGGTGAGATAGTAAGAACAAATGTCTCAAACACATCGCTGCAATACGGGGAGAATTACACTGTGGAATTCACTGTTCTGAGTGGTAACTTTTCTGGCGGCAACGGATACTATCTGTTCACGGCAGAGGTGGATCCGGCCTCAGAGAATGCAGTAGAAGAGAGTTCGGAGAACAACAACACCGGCACCTTCGGCCTCACCCTGGGATACAATGTGAGCCTCAACAAAATAAACAACGGCTCAGTGAGTTCTGAGCCCCCTGATATTGCGAACGCCTTCCCGGACCGGAACGTCACGTTCAACATATCTGTTACATACGCCAATGGGGACCCTGTCTCTGGGATCACAGCAGAGAACCTCACATTCACAAACACACCGCATTCAGAGGGTCAAGAAGACAACAGCACCCTAGGTAACAGGAATGCCATAGATTTCATTGGATGTGGTAGCGGTTTTTGCGTATTCAACTTCACCACACACCCTCCTACATATGAAGCAGTAAATGAAAACGGAACACGCGCTGATCCGGGACTCAGTACCATGAGTGTCAGCATCTCGGATGGTGGGAACTACACTGGGTCAGGAGGTTTTGACTACAACCTCACCGCGCCTGACCTGACAGTCTTAATCTGGGGCAACGGTAGGGATAATGTAATAGGTGATATAGACCTGGCAGGCTCAAGTTCCAAATGGGTGGAATTCAACATCACAGTAACCAACAATGGGAATGCCCCCGCATATGACATCCTTATTGATGATCCTGATGACTGGCTTTATGATGAATCTGTTTTTGAAGACCTGGACTCGGATGGTGATATATCACTTTCTGCATTGAACCCAGACGAGTCCCATATCTTCCCTGGTGCAGGTAAGGACTTGGAGATTAAGGCCATTGGGTTAGCTTCTGGCAGTGATGAGAATCTATATGTGACAGTGCACTACAACGACTCGGTGGATAATGAATATGAAGGTTTCGACTATGACAAGGTGGGTGTTGGTGACACAGGAAGCGGTGAAGAAGAGGAAGAAAATGGCGGGACAACGGACGGCGGCGACCTGGAGCTCGAGCTCACCCTGACGGACTGGGATGACGAGATAGACGGCTACCCTGGGGGCTCGAACACGACCAGGGTGAAGGTCAAGAACACCGGGGACGTTACAGTGGTGGCCAAGGTGTCCTTCACCTGCGATGTTGTTGAGGATGACCCCACCATAGGGCCAATCTCCAAGAGCCTGGCCGTTGGAACGAGCCAAGAGTTCATAATCGATTTCAACATCGAGGATGACGCCGAGATAGGTGAGTACGACTGCACGGCAAAGGCCTATGTCTCCTCCTCAGAGGATGACTATGACACAGGGACCATTGTCCTAAGGGTCCTGGCCACAGGGGAGGTGGCAGAGGAGATAAACCAGAGCTGTCAGAACCTCTCGGCCACCATAGATGGCCTATTTGACAGGTTCTCCCTGATTAACAGGGCCCTGGTGAACGACACCAACCTGAGCAGGGTTGAGAACCTCCTCAATACCGCCAACATCACCCTCCAGGACATACTGGATGCCATCGGGGACGGGGACTACATAACCGCGCATGACCTGATTGAGAGCCTCAACACCTCCCTGGGCAGCATAGAGGATGGCCTGTATGACCTGGAGCTCGAGCAGAGCCTGGGCGGCGGTCTGGCCTTCTCGGGGCAATGGTTCTGGTTTTTTATAATAATAGTTGTCGTGATAGCCGTTGCCTTCGTTGCCTACCTCCTCTTCCCCCAGAAGGGCTACGGCCCCAGGAAGAGCATCACAGACACGCTCAAGGATACCATCAGGATAGGGGCTTCAAGGGCCGGTGAAATCAAGGAAAAGGGCAAGTCGCTCGGATCTGGAAGGAAGGAGCCCTTCAGGCCCTCGGGCTATGCAGGGGGTTATGAGAAGCAGGCCCCACCAGCAGCATACGGCTACAGGAAGGGCCCGGCCGGGAAGATTAAGGGTGCCTTCAGCAGGCTCAAGGAAAAGCTGAAGAGGAGGAAGAAGCCCCAGAAGGAGGTCACCCAGTACTTCGCCAGCTCCTCGAGCAACATAATTAACTATTCGTGATCTAAGAAATCCTTATAAATAGTACATTTAACAAATATGTGAAAGGAGTTCATGCGGTGTCAATATGTCTATACATTTCACTAACATCAGAGATGATGAAAAAATAATCCTTCTAGACGTTTTAGGATATGAGGTTGCTAAAGACGGGCTAATCTTATCGAAGGATACTAAGAAACCACATATTTGTCCCATAACTCAAGAGAAAGTCCATTTTAAAAATGTCTCTATTCTGCCCTGGAACTCTAGTATAGTCATAAATACTTCAGCTTTAAGCATCTCTGAGTATTTGTCTAGATTATCAGAAAGGTGTGATCATCATGGGCGAAACTCAAGAGATCGAGCAACTTAAAACACTTTTGGAATTGTACAAAATAGGTAAAGATGTAAAAAGAAAGATAATTGGGATTCTTGACAAAAAGAAATACGGATTTGTCCCCAATACAACAGAAGCTAATTCTTTGCAGAGGATAAATGAAAGTCCAATTTTCTGTAGACTTAAGGAATGTGCCGGGAATCATTGGTCACTAAATCTTGTAAAGGTTGGGATATATATTATGGAGTTGAATGATGAAGATGAAAGGATACTCGTTAGAGAAATACGTGATAGGATTCATAAACAACATGGTCCAAAGGGGATGAAGATATTAAATCTTGGTAGCACTGGTGTTATACTGGATGTAATTGAATACCTAGATGATTTGAAGACGAGGAAGGGTTATGGGGAAGAGCATATAGCTTCAGAATTCGATAGAATTCTCGAGAATTGGGAGCAAATATCAATATTTGTCCGTTCAGAACATGATGAAAATGCTCTCTACGATGAAATATTAACACACATGTATAGAAAAATCCATATTTTCTTTGTTTTTGCTTATGGGACTGCATGTAAGGTCGCAATGACAACGATTGCAGAGATGAATAATGAAGGTATGATTACTGAGAGATATGGCTACTTGTTCTGGGTTAAACCTGGGAAGGATAGAGCAGGAAAAATAAAATATACGTGGGAATTTGAACTTTGTACATAGGGTTGTCTCATCTTAACGAACTACAGGAATCAGTCAGTCTTTGTTCATGGCCTCCACTATCCTGGCATAGGCCGGCCTCGTGATGAGGATGCCCACCAGGACACCCACTATCGTGGTTATTGCGAAGCCCCTCAGGAATCCGATGCCTATCGTCATGAGGGGGACCATGGCCGCTATGCTAGTGGCAGCGGCCCCGAATATTATGAAGAAGGCCCTATTTATCTTCTCCTTCAGGGTATAGGAGCGCCTATCCTTCCTGCCTGTCAGGGTCTCGTCTGCGATGATTATCTGGTGGTCCACCCCTGTTCCTATGGCTGCTATTATCCCGCCTATTGCGGGCAGGTCTATTGTCCATGAGGCCATGCCCAGGAGCGGAATCAGGAGCACGCCCGCCCATGCATAGAGGTCTATCTCGTGCTTCTTCCACCAGGCTGTGGCCACGAAGAGGAAGGCCAGGACCATAACGGTCCCCCATATCACGGAGTCGTTTATGGCAGCTATCCCGAGGATTACGACAACCTCGGAGAGGCCAATCAGGACCATGGGTATGGCCACCTTGAGGGTCCTGTACCTGATGAATACTATCACTATCACCAGGGCGGCGGCAAAGATGGCGGCATACATAGTGGAATGGAGGAACTCCCCTCCCAGGGCCGGGGACATGATGTCCACGCTCACTGCCTCAAGTGAGGTTGGAAGCGCCCCTGACCTGAGTATGGTCTGGAGCCTGAGCTTCTCCTGAATCGCATCCTCCTGCTCTGTCCTGCTCCCTGTGACCTGGGGGTTCTGGACCAGGCGCCCACCAAGGTCAGAGGATATCCTCAGGTCAGAAACCAGCTGGTCATCCAGGTATAGGAAGAGCACGCTCTCCAGATATCGCTCCCCTGACTGGAGGTCCAGGTAGCTCAGTGATCCTGACGTGATGTCTGCAAACCTCTGGGCCCCATCTGTGGACACCAGCACGCCAAAGAAGAACTTGTAGCCCCCCTGTATGGGTATCACCCCGGAGCTCTGTGGGTCGGTATAGACCAACTCTATGTCATTGCTGTCATAGGCCTTGCCCATAAAGAGCAGGACATTCTCAGCTGTCTTGTTTACATACTCAAACTCAATGCCGCCCAGGGTGTGGTTGTCCCCGGTCCCCATGGCATGGCCATCGAGCTCGATTGTATCGTTCCCAGTAAGCCTGACGGGGAAGGTCTCGTCCCCCAGCTGGAAGCTCCCATCTCCCACCACCAGGTGGACGTGCTTGGATATCTTGGCCTCAAAGTTCCCCTGAGTGGAGAGCAGGTCGTCCACGATGTCGCGGCTTATCCCCGCTACCTCTATCAGGACGTAGTATTCGCCCTGGGCATCCCTGACCGGGATGAAGTTCATCTCCCTCAGGCCGTAGAGGTTGGCCCTGGTCTGGAGCGTGGATATCACCTGGTCTATGGTCTCCTTGGTGGCGTTGTCCTTGGGCTTGAGGACTATGCGGGTTCCTCCACGGAGGTCGAGGCCGAAGTTCAGGTTGCTCTTCTCTATATCGACAACATCGATGCCCAGGGTCTCATTAACAGTGAATGTGTATTTCCTGCCATCTGCCACAAACTCTACCTCTCCTGTGAGCCCCTTGGTCAGCTCCTCCCATCCCGATAGGCCGTTCACAGTTTGGCCATTTACAGTGGATATGACCATGCCCTGCTCAAGGACCCCGCGCGCGGGGGATTCATCAGAGAAGTATACAATCTCCACTGCATTGCGGCCGTAGGGGTATGTCTTGAAGCCTATGGCCAGGACTGAGCCGAACACGACCAGTACCAGCAGCCATATCCTCCAGTACTTGAGCATCACAATCCCTTCCTTTCCGCATACCACCTTATTATCGTGGCGTTCATCAGCCAGGTGTTGATTATGTCTATCGCGAGGCCCAGTAACAGGACAGATGCTATTGCGAACAGAACCGGAGAGGTTGTTGTCAGGATGATGGCTGCCATCACACCAAGCGTCGTCAGTGTCATGGTCATGCCTGTCTTGAAGGCGCCCCGGGTCCTTGCGGCCACGGAGTCCTCCCGGGTCCTGATGACCCTGGTAGTCAGGAGTATGTCGGTGTCAATGGAATATCCTATAAGCATCAGCAGGGCAGCAAAGCTCGCCAGGGAGAGTTCTATTGAGAAGACTTGCATGAGTGCCAGGGTAACTATGATATCAAAGACAGCGGCAAGTATGACCGCTGTTGACGGGACGAATGTCCTGAATATCACAAACACTATGATGCCCATGAGTATGAAGGCTACCACAAGGCTTATCTGGGCCTGTATCCAGAAGCTCTCCCCCAGGGAGGGCCCTATGGTCTCAACAGAGGTGTCGCTCGTGTCCACCCCCAGGGACTCCAGGCTTGACCTGACCTCATCAACATCAACCCCTGATTCCACCTGCACGCTGAGGCCGAACCCGGAGAAGCTCCTCAGTTCCCTGACAACGACCTGGCCGAACCGCTCTGAGAGGCCCTCCTCGATGAGGCCCAGGTCATGCGGTGAATCGGTCCTGATGGAGAGCAGGGTCCCGCCCTTCAGGTCAATAGACCTCTGGAACCACTCCCCTGTCTGGCTGTAGTTATAGGACAGCAGGCCTGCGGCCAGGACCAGCAGCAGGATAGGTACTGCAAGAAGGGGTTTGTAGGCTCCAATGCCCTTCTCCTCAGACATCACAATCACTCGGTTGCAGAATATACAAGCGTAATTATATACAATATGTTTTAGGTAATAAATAACGAGTATTGTTTATAAGCTTGGGGGGAAGATTTTATCATGCACGACGTGGTTGTTGTGGGTGCCGGGCCTGCCGGACTGATGTGCGCGAGCCTGTGCGAGAAATCGGGCCTGGACGTGCTTGTCCTAGAGAGGAAGCCCAAGATAGGACTGCCTGTCCAGTGCTCTGGCCTCATATCAAGGAATATTGACAGGCTTGTCAGGCCTCCAGGGAACTGCATAGAGCACAGGGTGAATGGGGCCATTGTCCACGGCCCTGGCGGAAGGGATATCAGGCTCGAGAAGCCCGGAACCGCTGCCTACGTAATAGACAGGGCTGCTTTTGATGTATTCCTGGCAGGGAGGGTGAAGTCAGAAATCCGCATGAAGACCGAGGTCAGGGGGCTCCAGTACAGCGGGGATGGCGTGAAGGTCTCCACCAGCAGGAGCGAGGTCATGGCCCGGGCTGTCCTGGGGTGCGATGGACCCTCGTCTGTTGTGGCCAGGCACTTCGGGCAAAGAAGACCCAGGGAGATGCTCCAGGGCGTGATAATCCTCGAGAAGAAACCGGACAGGTCTGGTTTCGTGGAGCTCTGGCTGGACAGGAAGCTCTGCGACGGCTTCCTGTGGAGGATTCCCCGGGGGAAATCTGTCGAGTACGGCATGCTCGGGAGCAGGGCCGGCTTCAGGCAACTCGAGAAATTCTTTGGTGTTGGTGAGGGCCTGGAGAAGCGGGCCGGCCTGATTCCCATAGGCCCCGGCAAGACCTACTTTGACAGGACCCTGCTCGTGGGCGACGCAGCTGCCCAGACCAAGCCCTGGTCAGGGGGCGGGGTTGTCTACGGCCTGACAGCAGCGGGCCACGCAGCCAGGACCATCAGGCAGGCCCTTGCAAGAAATGATTTGTCAGAGAAGGCCCTGGCAGGCTATGAGCATGCCTGGAGGGCTGAGCTGGACAGGCCCATCCAGATGGGTATGATGGCCAGGGAGCTCTACAGGGAGATGGACAACAGGCAGCTCGGCGAGTTCCTTGACAGGCTAGCCGGGATTGATTTGAACAGCCTGGACATGGACTTCCCTGCCCTGGGGTTCTGAATCCCCAGGCAGCAATATTTAAGGGCTCAGGACAACATCTTTCTGTCTATACATGGAGGTTGTTAAATGCCAGAGCAGAAGGGGATTAACCTGAACCTGTCACCGAATGTCATGCCCATACACGCGGACGAGGCCATGATTCACACAAAGATAAGGGCCAAGAAGGATGGTGACGGCGTCAAAAAGATAGGCCACCTGAGAATATGGTTCATAGACACCCTCGCGAACAGGGTAGTTTCTGACATCGTGATTGACATGGGTCTCGCTGAATCATTATCAGGGCTTCTGAAAGGGAAGACCACCGAGCTGATAGAGGAACTGAAGAGCGACAAGCTGCCGGAACCGCAGAAGAAGCCGGCAACCACATCAGGCAGGGAAACAAGCTATATAGGGTGAATGGCCAAAGTCTGTGGATTGTGGTTTCAAGATTACTAATAAATATCTTGGCCATAATTTTAATCATGGTCGGGATAAATGAGGGACTAAAGAAGCTGATTGAAGGGAATGCCTTGGCATTTGCGAGTATTGATGATTCTGGAAACCCCCATTGCATTGCCGTTGCTGACGTGAAGGTTGCCTCCAAAAACCAAATTCTTATCGGAGATAATTACATTGTTGAGACACTAAAGAATATCAAGCGAAACAAGAATGTTGCCTTGGCGGTCTGGAACAGAAACTGGGAAGAGGAGTGTGTAGGTTACGAATTAAAGGGAACTGCTGATTATTTCACAGGAGGCAGGTGGCACGAAATGGTCAAAGAACTTCATAAAGGATTTCCTGCAAAGGGCGCAATCCTAATAACAGTAAACAAAATTAAAAAATTGGCATAACTGCCACTGAGCCCTGCACTATTTCTTGAGTGAAAAAACGATGGTATCGAGCTTGGTCATCTCGTCTATGGAGTGGCCGATGCCCTCGCGGCCAAGGCCGGAGTCCTTGTCGCCGCCGAAGGGGAAGTTCCCCAGGCCGTGGGCCGGGTGGCCGTTGATTGTCACAGTGCCGTCCTCGAGGGCCCTGGCCGTCTTTATGGCCTTGTCGATGTCCTGGGTGAACACGCTGGCGTCCAGGCCATACCTGGACTGGTTGGCCACCCTGATGGCCTCTGCCTGGTCCCTGACCCTCATAATCGTGACAACAGGGCCAAAGGTCTCCTCCCAGGCAATCCTCATGTCAGTGGTGACATGGTCTAGAACAGTGGGCGGGTAGTAGAGACCCTTCAGGCGCTTACCTCCCAGGAGGACTCTTGCTCCCTTCTCCCTGGCATCCCCCACAAGGGATTCCACCTTTTCAAGGGCCCCCCTGTTAATCAGGGGGCCTATCATGGTCTTGGGGTTCGGGGTCGGGCCGACCCTCCAGGACTTGGCGCCCCTGACCAGGAGCCTGGTGAATTTATCGGCTATCTTCTTTTCCACGATTATCCTGGAGAGGGCGTCGCACCTCTGGCCAGAGTACTTGAGCGCGCCGCTGAGGCATTCCCTGGTTGCCAGGTCGAGGTCAGCGTCCGCAAATACCAGGGCAGGGCCCTTGCCCCCAAGCTCCAGGTGGAGCTTCTTCATCCCGGCCTTGGTGGCTATGCGCTTTCCTACCTGGGTGCTGCCTGTGAAGGATATCATGTTTACCCTGGGGTGGGTTACAAGGAAGTCCCCTATCTCGGAGCTGGAGCCTGTTATGACATTGAAGACCCCCTTGGGAACCCCGGCCAGCTCGGCCAGCCTTGCGAACATGAGCATGCATATGGGGTCATCTGAGGCTGCCTTGAGGACAACGGAATTCCCGGCTGCCAGGGCAGGGGCCACCTTGGATATGCTTATGAAGAGCGGGTAGTTGAAGGGTGATATTGCAAGGACCACCCCGAGGGGTTTTCTGGTAACAATGGCCATCCTGTGTGAGGTCCCTGGAACCAAGTCCCCGGGGATGAACTCTGTTGAGAACTTCCTGGCCTCCTCAGCTGCCAGGTGGAGCCTCTCGGCCGTAGCCTTAACCTCGCCCTCTGCGTAGTGGACTGGCTTTCCGGCCTCCCTGGATATGGTCTTTACAAGGTCGTTCCTGTGCTCCCTGACGAGCTCTGATATCCTGTCAAGGAGCTCCACCCTCTCCACGGTGTCCATGCCAGCTATTGCGGGTCTCGCCCTGAAGGCCGCGTTTACTGCGGCATCGGCGTCCTTCTTGAGCGCAGAGGGAACCCTTCCCACAAGGGAGCTGTCAGAGGGGTCCCTTACCTCAAAACTCTGCCCCCCAGAGGCCCTGACCCACCGGCCGCCAATGAACATCTTGTAATCTTTTCCGGCCCTCACGGGCTTCCAGATGTCTGCCATACCATCAGTTAATATTTGGATGGGGTCTGTTATAAGCTTTGGTTCCAGGGCTGCCAAAGATATATATATCTGCAGGGGGAATTATAACCCATGGCAGAGAACAGGATTACTCTTTCTGTGGTGAAAGCTGACATTGGTTCAATAGGCGGCCATATCAAGCCGAGCCAGGAGCTAATCAATACTGTCAGGAAGCATGTCGAGGAGAGCGGGGCAGGCCTGCTCAGGGACTTCTGTGTGAGCTCAACGGGAGATGACATTGCAATACTCATGACCCATGACCATGGCAAGGCCAGCAAGGATGTGCATAAGCTGGCCTGGGACGCCTTCCTGGAAGGGACAGAGGTTGCCAAGGAGCAGGGCCTCTATGGAGCAGGCCAGGACCTGCTCAAGAGCTCGTTCTCTGGGAACGTAAAGGGTATGGGGCCTGCTGTGTGCGAGATGGAGATAAGGGAGAGGCCGAACGAGCCCTTCCTGTTCTTTGCAGCAGACAAGACCGACCCGGGGGCCTACAACCTTCCGCTCTTCCTGAGTTTCTCTGACCCAATGCACTGCGCAGGGCTCCTGCTTTCCCCGAAACTGAACAAGGGATTCACGTTCAATGTAATGGATGTAAACCACACCAAAGGCGACAGGGTGATACCACTCAATACCCCGGAGGAGATATACGATCTCGCGGCCCTTTTACGGGATAATGAAAGGTTTGTAGTGGAGTCCATCTTCACGAGGTCCTCGAATGAGCAGGCTGCTGTAGTGAGCACCACCAGATTGCACAACATCGCAGGCAAGTACACAGGAAAGGACGACCCTGTAATGCTTGTGAGAACCCAGAAGAACTTTCCTGCAACAGGGGAGGTCCTCTCACCGTACAACATAGGCCACCTTGTGGCGGGCTTCATGAGAGGCTCCCATGTAGGGCCGCTCATGCCAGTGAAGCTCAACTCGACAATATCGTACTTTGACGGCCCGCCCGTGGTGACATGCGCTGCGTTCTGCATGCACAATGGCAAGCTGACAGAGCCAGTGGATGCATTTGACCATCCCTACTGGGACTATGTAAGAGGGGAAGTCTCAAGGAAGGCCACTGATATCAGGAGGCAGGGATTCTCTGGCGCAGCCATGCTCCCATACAGCGAGCTCGAGTACGGGGGGATAGTTGATATACTCAAGAGGCTTGACAAGAGGTTCAGCATAAAGAAGTAACGTGTTCTTACTGTCGTTTTTTAATATCCCTGGTTATAATTATTTACAATGAAAACCAGGTTCGTTCTGTGGTTCGAGGAGATAGGCAGAGGGGATGTCAACCTTGTCGGCGGGAAGTGCGCCAGCCTTGGTGAGCTCTCCAGGAAGACAGGAGTGCCCACGCTTCCCGGGTTTGCAATAACAGCGGATGCCTACAGCCATTTTCTTGAGAAGGCCAGGCTCAGGGATTTCATAAGGAAGTCCCTGGAGGGCCTGGACACCCACAACCTCAGGGACCTTGCCAGGAGGGGCAAGGCCATAAGGAGAAGGATTTCGGCGGCGGCCATTCCGCCAGAGATTGACGGGGAGATAAAGAGGGCCTACCAGAGGCTCGGAGCAAGACTGGGAATAGCAAACCCCTATGTGGCAGTGAGGTCATCTGCCACTGCCGAGGACCTTCCCGGTGCGAGCTTTGCAGGCCAGCAGGAGACCTATCTCAATGTGGAGGGGGAGGCAGACCTTATAAACAAGGTCAAGCTCTGCATAGCATCGCTCTTTACAGACAGGTCGATATCCTACAGGGTGGATAAGGGCTTCGACCACCTCAAGGTCAAGCTCTCTGTGGGGGTCCAGAAGATGGGGAGAAGCGACATTGGCTCTGCAGGGGTGATGTTCACCATAGACCCTGACTCGGGTTTTGACAAGGTCGTGGTCATAAACGGCTCCTATGGACTGGGTGAATACCTTGTTCAGGGCAAGATCATTCCGGATGAGTTCATGGTATTCAAGCCCACAATGAAGCTCCTGGAAAGGATTCTGGGAAAAAAGAGGATAAAGCTGGTCAGGGGCGGACGGGGCAACATCGAGGAGAGGGTTAGCCCAGAGGACCAGGCCGAGTTCTGCCTCACTGACGAGCAGGTAGTGGAGCTTGCAAGACACGCTGTCAGCATAGAGAAGCACTACAAGTCCCCCATGGACATCGAGTGGGTGCTGGACGGGGAATCCGGTAAGATGTACATAGTCCAGGCCAGGCCTGAGACCGTCTACTCCCAGAAAAAAAAGAACATAATAAAGGATTATGTCCTCAAGGAGGAGGGCAAGCTCCTTCTGGCAGGCACGGCAATAGGGAGGAAGATAGGTGTGGGAAGGGTCAATGTCATTAAGAGCACCAGGCATATTAACAGGTTCAAGGTTGGTGAGGTCCTGGTCACTGACATGACTGACCCTGACTGGGAGCCCATCATGAAGATGGCCTCTGCAATAATAACCAATAAAGGGAGTAAGACCTCGCACGCAGCGATTGTATCCAGGGAGCTTGGGGTGCCCTGCATCGTAGGGACACTGAACGCAACAGATGTCCTGAAGAACGGCCAGGAGTTGACAGTGGACTGCTCAACAGGCCAGGGCAGGATATTCAGGGGCTTCATGAAGTTCGAGGTTCTGGAAAAGGATGTCAGCAGGATTCCCAGGACAAGGACCAGGGTGATGATTAACACAGGAGAGCCCAACAAGGCGTTCAGCCTTGCAAGGCTCCCTGTGGATGGGGTGGGCCTCGCAAGGGAGGAGTTCATAATATCCAGCTATGTTGGCGAGCATCCCCTTCACCTCCTCAATACAGGCCAGGGAGGGAGGTACATAGACGCCCTGGCCAGGGGCATAGGCAAGATAGCGGCTGCATTCTATCCGAGGCCGGTGATAGTGAGGCTCTCGGACTTCAAGTCAGATGAGTATGCAAACCTAAAGGGTGGGAGGGAATTCGAGCCCGAGGAGGCAAACCCCATGATAGGGTGGAGGGGGGCCTCCAGGTACACTGACAAGGTCTTCTACCTCGCATTCGAGCTGGAGTGCAGGGCCCTGAAGAGGGTGAGGGAGAAGATGGGTCTCAAGAATATTATAGTTATGGTTCCATTCTGCAGGACCCCTGAGGAGGGCAGGGATGTCCTCAAGATGATGTCCAGGTTCGGCCTCACCAGGAAGGCTGGCTGGAGGTTCTATGTTATGGCAGAGATACCCAGCAACATCATCCTTGCGGAGGAGTATGCCAGGATATTCGACGGCTTCAGCATAGGGAGCAACGACCTCACCCAGCTCACCCTGGGTCTGGACAGGAACTCCCAGAGACTGCAGTACCTCTTTGATGAGAGGCACCCGGCTGTAAAGAAGTCCATAAGTATGCTTATAGAGAAGGCGCATAAGAACAGGCCCCCCAGGCCAGTGGGGATATGCGGGGAGGCCCCGTCAAACTACCCTGACTTCACGGAGTTCCTGGTTAAGGAAGGCATAGACGCAATTTCAGTTGAGCCTGACATGGCCCTGAAGACCATCCTCCTGGTGAACAGGGTGGAGAAGAGGCTCAGGAAGTAGGATAAAGGGACAGAACCTTATCTCTGATGATATCTCTTATCTCCCTGATTTTACGGATATCCTTATTATGCGGGTCCTCTATGTCCCAAAAAGTAACCTTTTCGGATTCCTTCATGTATTCGGGGCAGACATCCCTCCTGGCCATGAAAAGGCATCTGTCGCAATCGTCAAACATATCCCTTGTCAGGAGTTTGGGTCTCTGGCCTGAAATGTCTATCCCGGCCTCAGACATGAGCTTGATTAACCCGTCCGGCAGGATTTTGTATCTTTCTGCTGCATGCGGATTCAATCCTGCGCTGGATGCAGAGCTAAAACCACTATAAAACTTGTTATGGAAACCCTCTGCCATCTGGCTCCTGCCTACATTCCCGCTGCATATATAAAGAACCCTTTCCATGCAAAAACAATGACCATAAAGAATAAAAGCAGATTATTTCTTGAGTATATCTGCGTGCCTCATTATCCTCTTATAGGTCTGGTCAAGGGTCTCGGGCATGACCTTGGTACCCATCAGGGATTCCATGAAGCCGGCCTCCTTTGCATACCTCGGGACTATCTGGAAGTGCAGGTGGGTTATTGACTGTCCGGAGGAGCTTCCAAGGTTCATGCCTGCATTGAATCCCACCGGGCTGAGGGCCTTCCTGAGGAGCCTGATTGTTCTCTTAATCATGTCACAGAAATGGGTGAACTCCTCTTCAGTGAGCTGCTCAGGCCACTCAACGTGGCGGAGAGGCACGACCTGGAGGTGGCCCACATTGTAGGGAAAGATGTTCATGATGACCATGAGCAGACTGTCCCTGTATATAACCTTCTTGGGAACCCTGGGGTCGTCCCTGGCAATGCCGCAGAAGACACAGCCCTTGTAGGGCTTCCTCTTTCCGACCCACTTCATCCTGCCTGGTGACCAGAGATAGTCCCTGTACATGCTAACCAAACCCCTTTAACAATTCCTTGACTGCACGCTCCGGCCTGGGTGACTTGATCACAGAGGAGGCGACCAAAACCCCACATGTCCCGAGCTCCAGGGCCCTGGAAACATCCTCACCTGTTGATATGCCTGCGCCGCACAGCACCCTGTTTCTGGGGTTGGCCCTGCGGGCAATCTCCACTGACCTGCCTATCACATGGGGCTTGGCCTGGGAGACCGAAACCCCTGTCCCTATTAGCTCAGGGGGCTCGACTGCAATGTAGTCTGGCTTCATGGCCGCTATCCTGCTCACCATGACTGTATAGGGAGCACAGCACACTGTTGTTAACTTATTCTCCCTGGCCCTTTTTATCCGTTCCCCTATCTCATGGAGGTTCAGGCGCCTCTCAGAGTGGTTTATCAGGGTCCCGCTTGCTCCGGCCGCCTTCACGGCTTCTGGGAGTATATGCCCTGTATGGGCACCGGGCCTGACTGCATCGATATGCTGGGCAAATGTGGGGGTTATTTTGGAAACTGGTGCTATGTCCGGGGGCTGGACAGAAAGGATAATCTCTGCCCCGGATGTTCTGGAGAGCCTCCTGCATATTTGTGCAAGCCTGAGGGCATGCCTGCCGATGCCCTGCCCGTAGGCCTTGGTGTTGATAAGAAGGATGTACTTCTTCATTGTTATATTAATATTCCAGCTGCTTAATAAAACCCCGTGGATTGCCCTGCCCTGGGAATCCTATTTCTTAAGTTTCTCCAGAAGCCTTCGTTTCACAAGGGGCCCGCGCTCTTTCCTGGCGCGCTCGCCGGCAAGCTTTATCAGTCCCAGACCTATAACCATGGAGCCAAACAAGAGGTTGAAGGTAGTTGCCTCCTCGAAGATAAGCAGCAGGGCAAGCATTGCGGTAATGACAAACCACAACCAGAAGAGTTTGTCCCACATCATTTCCCCCCCAGAACCTTCAAAACAGACTTATCCATCTTGATGCCGCTCTGCCTGGCGGCCTTGAGCGATGCAAGCTCCCTCTCAAGTCGCCTGATGGCCCCTTCATGCTCTTTAAGGCGCCTGTTCAGGGCAGTCACCAGCTCGTCCAGAAACGCCTCGAGGTCTATTTTCTCGTCTGACATAGCATTTCTTTTAGTAAATAGAGGAAAGCTTTTTTAGCCTACCAGGCCCCTCCAGGCTTAAGGGGGAGCCATCAGATGAGCTCGAACTTGCCCTTCACTGACTTCGGGTTGATGGGCCGGACCTTTCCCTCCCTGGCCAGCCAGCCGAGCCCCATGCTGACCTCCTTCAGGGTCAGACCAGTAGTCTTCTGGAGCTGGGTCAGGGTGTTGCTGCCCTTGCTGAGGGCCTCCCAGACCCTTCCGGCATTGACCCCAAAGTATTCATTAGCCTCCATGTCAACCTCCAAGAAATTCCTCAGTAAGCCGCTGGTAGGCATAAGCCCCCCGGCTCTCCTTGTTGTAGAGCATAATGGGCATGTTGCTTCTCGGTGCCTCGGCAAGGTCCACATTTATGGGTATCACTGTATCAAAGACTCCCCTTCCATAGACCTTCCTAATCTCCCCCTCCATCCTGGCTGTGAGGTTGTTTCTCCTGTCGTGCATGGTGAGGACGTAGCCCCTCACCGACAGCCCGGGGTTTATCTCCCTCTTCACCATATTCACGGTGTTCATGAGCTGCTCCACACCCCTGGTGGCCAGGTGGTGGACCTGCACAGGAACGAGAACAGAGTCAGATGCAGTAAGCGCATTCACAGTAAGCATGCCCAGGGAGGGTGGGGTGTCTATCAGAACATAGTCATATGCATGGCTCTTGAGCTTCCTCTTGAGCTTGAACTGCATGCCGGGGTCGTTCATAATCTCGACCTGGGCGGCGCTCAGTTTCTGGCTGGCTGGCACAAGGTGGAGGTTCTTTATGCTGGTTGGAACAGCCACGTCCCTTAGCCTGGTCCTGTCATCGGCCAGGAGCATACTGGAATCCCTTTTGTGCGGCCTGCCTGAGAGATACTCCGTGGTATTGGCCTGGGGATCGAGGTCAAGAACCAGAACCTTCTTGCCTCTCTGGGCAAGACTGGATGCAAGATTGACGCACAAATCTGTTTTTCCGACACCGCCCTTCTGATTTGCAACAGTGATTATCATGTTTTATATTATTATACGGCCTGGCTTAAATGTTTTCACTGGAATTGAGCACAAATCGCTGTTTTTGTTTAAACAAAGCTTTATCTTGGCCGGGGGGTATAATATAACTATACATGATCAGCGTCGGGTGCGGATTAGATGGAGTAGGAAATGAAGGTATTGATGTTGGGGTGGGAATTCCCCCCCTTTAGTTCTGGCGGTCTGGGCACGCATTGCTATAACATCACAAGGGCCCTGAGCAAGAGGGGTGTGGATGTAACCTTTGTCATGCCCGGCTCCTCTGATGACGTGCACTCTGATTTTGTCAGGATAATCAGTGCAGGAAAACAGAAGCTGATAAAGGTCGGGGTCTCCCTCAAGCCCTACCTGCCGAGCCTTCCGATAACAGCGGCCAGGAATTCCAGGGTTAGCAACGACAAGGTTTACGGGTATGGGTTCTTTGAGGACGTCCGCAGGTATACAGAGATGGCCTCCCAGGCAGTCAGGGATGTGGATTGCGATGTGATTCACTGCCATGACTGGATGACCTTCCCTGCGGGGATAAGGGCAAAGGAGGAGAAGGAGAAACCACTTGTTGTCACCGTACACTCCACTGAATTCGACAGGAGCGGCTCGCTGTGCCCCAACCCATGGATATCGGATATCGAGTGGAAGGGGATGTACCACGCTGACAGGGTTATTACTGTCAGCAGATACATGAAGAACCAGATTATGGAGAGGTATGGTGTGCCCGGGGACAAGATAGAGGTTGTCCACAATTCAATCGATATGGGGCGCTACTCAAAAAGGAAAATCCGGTTCGGTCTTGACGAGAAGATTGTGCTCTTCCTGGGAAGGCTGACCCTCCAGAAGGGACCCGACTACTTCCTCCGGGCAGCCAAGAGGGTCCTGGATAATTATAAGAGCGTCAGGTTCATTGTGGTGGGAACAGGGGATATGCTTCCCCAGCTTATTGATTCAAGTATAAATATGGGCATAAGCAACAGGGTTATATTCACCGGTTTCCAGGAAGAGATAGATGATTACTACAGAATGGCTGACCTCTATGTGATGCCCTCGGTATCAGAGCCCTTTGGCATAACCGCCCTGGAGGCCATGGCCTCGGAAACACCCGTCATAGTTTCCAGGCAGTCCGGGGTCTCAGAGGTTGTAAACCACAAGCTCTCTGTTGATTTCTGGGATGTAGACGAACTCGCGAGCAAGATGCTGGGAACCCTCAGGTATGAATGCGTCAGGAGGGAGATGGGCAGCAACGGCCACAGGGAGGTCAGCAGGATGAGCTGGCTTGACGTGGCAGACAGGACCATGGAGGTCTATTCAGAAACCATGAAGTGCCACCCAGCAGGTTGAGTGTCTTCGGCTCGGTCAAGTATAAATTGAGCCAAGATAATATTTTAGTGGATTCAATGCCATCAATTTGCATATATTTCCAGGTCCACCAGCCCATGAGGCTCAGGGGATTCAGCGCCTTTGATATAGGAAAATCCAGGGAATACTTTGACAGTGATAAGAACCGGTTCTATCTCGAGAGGGTGTCCAGGAAGTGCTATCTTCCCACCAACAGAAGGATTCTTGAGCTGATAAGCAAGACTGATGGGAGATTCAGGTTCTCATTCAGCATCACAGGCATCCTCCTGGAAGAGCTCGAGAGGGGGTTTCCCAAGGTCCTGGACTCCTTCAGGAGGCTTGTCGATACCGGCTCGGTGGAGCTGTTCAATGAGACCTACTACCACAGCCTGGCCTACCTTGTTTCAGAGAGGGAGTTCAGGGAACAGGTAAAACTTCACAGGGAGAAGCTGTGGGACATCTTTGGTGTGAAGCCCAGGATTTTCAGGAATACCGAGGCCATGTACGGGAACGATGTCGCAAGGCTGGCCCGGAGGATGGGCTTCAGGGGCATCGTGGCTGAGGGCCTCTCCCATGTCCTTGGGTGGAGGTCTCCAAACTACCTCTATACCCCGCCCGACTCTGACATCAGGGTATTCCTCAGGAACTACAAGCTGAGCGATGACATAGGCTTCAGGTTCTCGTGCAGGGAGTGGCCTGAGTGGCCGCTGACAGCGGACAAATATGCCAACTGGCTGAGCAGGGCCGGCGGGGATGTTGTAAACATCTTCATAGACTACGAGACCTTTGGGGAACACCAGTGGCAGGAAACCGGTATCTTTGATTTCCTGATGCACCTTCCCCAGGAGGTTCTCGAGCACGAGGGCCTGCAGTTCATGACCCCGAGTGAGATACTGAAGGCAAAGACGCCCGTGGGTGTCTATGACGTGCCCTATCTGACATCTTGGGCCGACGTCCACAGGGACCTCAGCGCCTGGCTTGAGAACTCCATGCAGCAGCAGGCCTTCAGCGAGGTGAAGGCCCTCGAGCCCCTGGTGAGAAGGAGGAAGCATCTTCTGGATGCCTGGAGGAAGCTCCAGACCAGTGACCATTTCTACTACATGTGCACAAAGTGGTTCGCTGACGGGGATGTGCACAAGTACTTCAACTACTATGAGACCCCTTATGATGCATTCCTGAACTTCATGAACATCCTGACCGATTTAAAGAGCAGGGTGCAGAAAAAACCCAAACCATCCTATAGTGCTCCAAATAATAAACCTGGCTATTATAGTACCTGACATAACTTTTTGGAATAATGTCAGGTACAACTAGCAAAGGACACTTTCCAATTTATTATGCCCTTTACTATAATTGTTGAGAGCACAACCAGCAAACCAAATCCAAGCAGAGATTATTTATTTGGTTTACTACAGTGTTCCAAGGGAACAGTGCACTCAAACTACGAAAGGTTGTCGGAAGGGATTATTTCCTTGTTTGGCTGTCTGGACAGTGCCATGTCATAGACCTTGATGTAGTTCTTTATGAGGTTTCCCCAGTCAGCAAGCATGGAGAGCTGCTTGGCCCTTATCTTGAACTGCCCCCTCTGCCTCTTGCTCATGTTGTATATACTGAGGAGCTGCTCCTCAAGGCAGGACACGCTCTGTTCATAGGTCTTGCCCTCCCTGGGAACAACCACTATGCTGCAGTCATCCTTTCTCAGATGAGGCTTGATGAACCTTCCGTATCCTGCAAGGTCGGTGGTGATGCTCTGGCATCCTAGGGCGGCTGCCTCGAGGGGGGTGTATCCCCAGGGCTCATAGTAGGAGGGGAAAACCCCTGCATGGCAGCCTATAATGGCATTGTAGTAGTTCAGTCCAAGGATGCCGTCTGTTGAGGAGAGGTAGGTTGGATAGTATATGACCTTCACCCTGTCCTTGGGGTGGTTAAGGAGGTTGTTTCTCTCCAGGCTGTGTGTTATTTCATTGGGCTCGACCTCGAAGGGTGAGATTGGGGGCTGTCCCTTCTTCCAGAGATAGAGACCTGTTTTCTTGAGCTCGTGAACAAAGGGCTCATCGATTATATTGGAGTACTTCACCGATTTTCTCTGGGCAAAGGCGCTCATTATATTTTCCCCTATCTTCTTGGATTCCTTCTTGATGGCTTCTTCAAGGTCCTCAAAGAGGGCGAGGTTCTCCATGATGTCCGGGAGCCTGCCTCTGACATGGCAGGGAACCCAGATAAAGGCAACCACTGTCTTCTTGGATTTAGTCTTCATGAGCCTTTTGTTAAGCCTGCCCAGGGCATCCAGAAAGAGGTCGATGCCCTTGTTGTGGAATTCGAACCTTCCTGAGATAAAGTATAGTATTGTGTTCTTGGTGTCTATGGGATAGTAGGGGGAGAAAAAGGCTGTCACGAATTTCCTTATGTGGTCGCGGTGGGTGATATGCAGGCTCGAGAGGTCTTCCATGGCATGGAACTTGGTCATGTCAAGGCCGTTGTGTATGATTAGGTCGGGCTTCCTGCCCAGGATGAACTCACACTCCCTGCCAAGGATGTCCGAGACTGTGGTGAATACATCGGAGTTCTGGGCAGAGGCGCGCTCCATGCTGTGCTTGTCCATGAGCTGGTACTCCCTGGCCTTGTCGTCAGAGACTGTCTGTTTCTCGGAGAGGCCCGAGTTTATCAGGGTATAGATATCCTCCCTGCCGGTCCCTGCAATGGACCTTCCCAGCATGGTCGCATGGGTCGTGAAGACCGTCTTCACCGGGACCTTCTTCTCCTTGATATAGAGGAGGCCGGCCCCTGAAAGCCACTCATGGAAGTGGGCAACCACCCTGCCCCCTATTGCGCTGCTCCTCAGTAGCTCCTCTACCAGAAAGCCCGTTGTCCGTGACCATGGAAGGGGCTCGTCATAGAACCAGGAGGTGTTGAGAGAATCCACCCCCGCAAAATCCCAGAGCTCTTCCTTGATTTTGTTGATGCTCGCCCTGTAGCCTGCGGGGTCTATAAGTATGGTCAGTGGCCTCTCCCTGAGAAGCTTATGGCCCCTGATAAGCCACCGGCCGTAATAGCAGTTGATTCCGTACTTCTTGTGAAGCGCGTTGAAGGCCTTCTGGAACTTCAGGGGCGGCTTCTCCTGCTCGAATTCCAGAGAGGCCTGTTTCTCATAATAAGGGCCCACTGCAATGTAGTTCTGGATGCTTTCCATCATCCTGGACATCTTGGATGTTATGACGGTGTAGATGCCCCCTGCCTTGTTGCACACCTCGTAGCTTACTTCAAGAACCGTGATGTCCTTCTTTGCATTGTCTGGCATGCTTAATATTTGGCTCGGCTGGCTAATAAATCAGACTGACACGCGGTCTCATAAAGCCTGCAGGTGTCTATAGGGAAGGTTTATTATGCAAATAAGCCCTATCTTAACACGAGGGTTGCTGTTCGTGGGATGGGCGAGGCCAGGAGTAATGTAATACTGCTTTCTGTTTTCAGTTTCCTGCTCTGGGCCTCTCTTGGGGCACTGGCGCCGATAGAGTTCCTTTTCCTGGGTTCCCTGGTCGAAAATGTTGCCATAAGGGGCCTGATATTGGGCATACCAGGTCTGGTCATCATGGTCTTTGCTCCATGTGCAATAAAAAATCTGTATACTTTGGCTATTCCTCCAGCCTGGGCTCACTGGGCGGCATCATTGGCGCAGTCATATCCGGCTTTCTGGTATATTTTTTCGGGGTCGAGATGACCGTCCTGATGCTTGGCCTGTTTGTTCTGTTGCCGCCGATTCCCTTTCTGGCTGCCTACCTGCTGAAAGGGTTGCCCTGACTGTATATTGGACAGTCACTTCCTGATTATCCTGAATCTCCTGTCAGAACAGGAGACCCTGACTGATTTGCCTGACTTTCTGAAGCCGAGTCTGAGCAGGCCATGGCCTGTCCTTCGGAGGCGCTCTATCCTGTTTATCCCGGGAGGGAGCCTAGGGGAGACTGTTATGGTCCTTTTCAGGGAGTTGATTTCGATGCCGAGCATGAACTCGTCAACAAGCCTTGGGATGAAACCAGAGCCCCAGAGCTGCAGGGGGCATCCCGACAGGGTGAGGTTCGAGGAGTTCCAGCACTCCCCTATGCAGCCCAGGGAGTCCCTATCCATGTCTTCAAGAAGAATCTTGAGGTATTTCCAGCCCCCCGCAGGCCTGCCTGAAAGGAACTCTGCCGCGCAGGCCCAGGCAGTGGTCAGGGACCATGCCGCCCCTGTGTGGTAGCCACCGGGGTCGAATTCTGCCTCGCCACCTGCCCTGCTCCTGACCCCCCTCCTGGTTGTGAAGGGCTCGGACTCGATTGCCTCCAGAACCTCCCTTGCATGCCTCCGGAAGCCGCAAAGCAGCGGGACCAGGGCGTTGGCTGTTCTGATTGCAACGGCCTGCTTCCAGAAGAGCCTGTCCGCAAAGAAGCCGTTGTGGAAGAAGTCCCTCTCGAGGTTCTCCCTCAGAATGCCTGCCGTGGAGGATACCTCTTCAACAAGGCCATTCCTGTCAGGGAGCAGGGAGAGCATGTGCCGGGCAGAGAGCAGGGCCCTGTAATAGAGGGCCTGGATATCCACCGCCCTGGAATCCCTCTTCAGGGTGTCCATCCATGTCTCTGGGAAATCCAGGTCGTGCTCTATATAGCCGTCACCGTCGGTGTCGTGTGAAAGGAGAAAGCGCGTGCTGGTCTCCAGGTAAGGCCTCATCCTCCTAAGAAAGGCGAGGTCTCCTGAGTTCATGACATAATTTTCGAGGGAGATTATCCAGAGGGGTGTGGGGTCAAGGGCGTTCATGTGCCTCCCCTCGGTCTCTGATACCTGGTTTGGGATCCTTCCCTTCTCAGAGGATGCGGCAAAGAATTCCAGGGTTTTCCTGACATCCTCGAAGTATCCCAGGGCTGTCAGGGAGGGGATTACCCAGAAGGTGTCGCGGGCCCAGAAATGCTGGAACCAGGGGAGGCCTGCATACCAGCCAGCCTGGCCGGGGCCCTCCTTTCTGCAGAGCTCAGTGGCCAGGATGCTCCATGAGAATCCCCTCTTTAGGAGTTTGTTATCGGTTTTTATGATTCCCTGAAGGGCAGAAAGGCGACGCTGCCTCTCAAGGAGGGATTTTGACAGGTTCCCCGGGGGTGGCAACCGCTCTGGATTTAATGAGGGTGTGAATACAAGGGTAAGTCTCTTGCCAGAAGCGGCTATCCTGCCCGGGGTGAAGTAGTTCTGTGGCTCCCCTGAGGGGCAGTGCTCCCTGTAGGTTGGGCCTTCCTCGAATATCAGGCCGGGAACCCCCGAGGCCCTGAGGGAGCCAAGGCTATTGTAGACCGTGACAGTGTTCCCTGACTTCCTTACAGAATATGGCCTGTCTGTCCTGTTCTCTGAGCGCCTCCTTATGTTGACAGCGAGCTCGAGCTCGAATTCCGCCGGTTTCCTGGCAGACAGCTCCATGACCAGGTGGCCTGTCTCTGGAAGGAACAATGCCTGTGTTATCAGGTTGCCATGGCTCTTGAAGGTATGGGTTGCCTTTAAACCATCATAGACTAGGCCCCTACAGTTTCTTTCAGAGAGCCACTCCCCGCCGGCCTTCAGGGCAAGGAACTCCAAGAATTTGGTCTCCCTGTGCCAGAGGCCTGTCCACTTGTTCCTAAACCCCGAGTCTGCAAAGCGGTGGAAGAAGCAGGATTTGTTCGAGAGGAAATAGGAATTCTTCCAGAGGCCCGACCTTCTCACAAACTCCATATATAAGAAATGGTTTCCCACATTATATTAGTGGTGCCTGATGGGAAGGGTATTTGTTCTGGGGGACCTCAACGTGGACATGCTCTGCCATGTTAAAGCCATGCCTGCTAGGGGGGGTGAGGTCCATGCTGATTCCATCAGGTTCTCCATAGGCGGGAACGCGGCCAACTTCGCGGTTGCTCTGGGCAGGCTCGGTGTCCGGCCCGAGTTCTATTCCTGCATAGGTGATGACTTCTCATCGGATTTCCTGAGAAGGGAGCTTAAATCCTCGGGTGTGAAGCCAGTGCTCAGGGAGGTTCCCGGGAGCAGCGGCTACACAGTTGCATTTGTTCTCAGGAGCGGTAACAGAAGGTTCGTGTCCAATAAGGGTGCGTCAGGGCTGCTGAAGGCGCAGGATTTGAAGCCCATCCTGGAGGGGGTAAGGCCCGGGGACATTGTCTACACGGGTGGGCTGTTCCACCTTCCGGGCCTGGCCAGGGGCTTTGCGGGATTTGCGAGGGCTGCCAGGAAGAGGGGAGCGACCCTGATGCTTGACTTCAGCTTTGATGAGACCGGATGCTTCAGTGGGTTTGAGGGCCTTGCCAGGCACCTGGACATGGTATTCATGAACGAGAGCGAGCTCAAGCGATTCGGCAGGGGTGACCTCAGAAAGTCCCTCGGGGGGGTCTCGGGCCTCGGAATCAGGGATGTCATAGTCAAGCTGGGAAGCAGGGGCTCCCTGTTCTATACAAACGGCATGCTGAAGAAAGAGCCTGCGAGAAGGGTGAAGGTTTTGGATACCACCGGTGCGGGGGATGTCTTCAATGCCGCCTTTGTCTACGGGTTCATGAGCGGCCTCCTGCCGGAGCAGTGCCTTAGGCTTGGCAACTGGGTGGCTGCATGGAAGGTGGCCCGTACAGGAATAACCGTGCCGCCAAGGGAAGGTATTTCTGACTTTCTGAGGAAGCTGTAGTGCTCCTCTGCTTTAGAATGAGAAGATTGTCTTGTTTCTCTCCTCCGATTCTGCCCTTTCCCTCACCATCTGTGAGAACCTTTCTACTATCCATTCATAGTATTCGGGGGGCATGGCCTTCTTCTGGACCTCGGGGAGGTCATTGAAGGCGTCTATCAAAAAGGGGTTTCCGTCGATGTCTATTGACCATTCCAAGGCATTGAAGTCAAGGTCCAGGCTGGAGTTCAGTTTTATGGTCCACTTGGAAAGCTTGTCCACAAGGCCCTCTATCGGCTTCAGGTCAGACCATATATATTCCCCCCCACACCCGGGTCTCGGGTTGTACTTAACAAAAAGAACCTCTCCTTTGCCAACACAGAATACTCGATAGTAATCCTTGTGCTCGATTTTTTCCTGGACCAGGAGCACGTGCTTGCTCTTCAGGGAGTCATAGAGATTCCTGAGCTCGTTCATGCTGTTCACGAAGTAGACATTCTCCCATGCAAAGCCGTTGTGGGGCTTGAGGACGCACGGGAACCCTATCTCCTTCCCTACATGCCCCAGGTTCGGCTCCCTGACGCTGTCGCCTACATCCCACTCATCGTTAATGAGGGGCAGCACCATGGTCCTGGGGTGCGGTATGCCGAGGGCACTGCATATCCTGGTGTCCACTATCTTGTTGGTGGCGGTGAAAGAGAACGGGTTGTTTATCACATAGGCCCCGCCAAGGGAAAGGCTCTTCACGGCCTCCAAGAGAAAGGGGTGGTTGTAGCTCATCCTGTCAACCACAACGCTATAATCCAGATTAGGGGGTATGCTGACCTCCCGGAGGGAGATGAAGTCTGTCTCCAGGTCAGAGAGTTTCGATACAATGTCTTTTATGAACTCATCGTCCCTGAGCTCCAGGATTCCTACACTGGCCATTGGCGCACCGGATTCTTCTATATTTGATTATGGTTGAGGTCTATTAAAAGTGCAGGGGGTTAATGCTATCAGAATGCTAAGTGGAATAGCCATGCCGCCTGTGGAGAAGGTCTCGGGCTTTCTGAAGGGGTTTTAGGCCTGTTTCTCTTTACCTTTAATTGGTTAACTGTTCGAATTGCTTAGTTAACAGAAGCGTTAGTTTTATATGGGGGCTCTGACTAATCATTAATAATCATCATTAATGCTGATTAAATGAAGCGGCAGGATGGCGACATAAAGGGAAGAATTCTTAAGCTTATCTCTAGGAAGCCATATGGTCTGAGCATTGAGGAGATTTCGAGAGAGCTGAAAATAAACAGGGCCACTACTGTAAAATATCTTGCGTTTCTGGAAGGCCAGGGGCGGATTCTTGTGAGGGAGCTGGGCAAGGCCAAGCTACACTATCCAAGGACGAGGAGGGTTGAGGCATGGCTGCTCTAGAGCTTTCCCCCGGAACGGCAACGCCAGGCAGGAGAATGAAGAGCAGCCTCAAGAGCTCAGCCGGCATTATAGGTCTGTTATCGCTGATTCTGGCCGTGGGGTGTGTCTGGCTGCTGGTGGTCAATACGGCAGTTTCCCAGAAGGGTGTCGAGATTGTCACCGATAAGGAGGCATATAAGCAGGGGGAAGTTGTATCTGCCTTCATATCAGGCCCTGCCAACATCAGCTTCAGCCTGGATATATTCGAGCCGGACAACCAGAGCATATTCCAGCTAAGGAACGAGAGCCTCAATGAAGAGGGTGAATTCAATCTCTACATCATGGCATATGAGAAACCGGGCATGTATGAAATCATTGTCTGGAACGAGAACCTTGCATTATCATGCACATTCGATGTGCTGAGACCGGAGGGTATGTGGGGAGTAAATGGCTCTGGGAACCAGACCCCTGAGAATAAGACTTCAGGAGAGATTAACATCACCCTGGATATGGGTAACCAGACTGATAATGAGACCGGGCAGGAGAACCAGGGTGTTGTGGACATAATTAAACAGGTTCTTGAGATTCCGGAGAACAGGAGCCTGACTGCTGGAATTCAGGAGACAGTTAACCTCTCTGAAACAGACTCCAATGAGAGTCTTTCTGAGTGTTTCAGGGAAAACGTAACAGGACCTGTCGATAACGCCTCCCTCGAAGTTAACCTGACCCTGGATGAGTCTGTTGTTCTGAGATCTGAGTCGCTGGAGGAGCTTGTACAGGGCGAGGCTTTTGTGGGCAGGCCTGTGAGATGGGCGAAGAAGATAAGGATGCCTGTACCAAGCAACATAAAGGTAGAGATTCCTGAACATGCATTTAATGTGAGTGTCTCTAGGGTTGCTGGGGGGATGAGGCAGAGAATTGAGGAGCAGGGACTGAAGAGAGTCCATGATACCCTAGAGCTAGACAATGCCACAGAGGTGGAGGTTGAATACTTCACAGAGCCGCCACAAGTCATGGAAGACGTCATCTCACAATACAGGAAGAGGATAACAGTCTATTCTGACATGCACTATGAAAACGTCCTGGCCTGGACAGAGATAGAGGAATTCCCTGAGGACAGTATCAGCCTTTACTGGTTCAGAGACGGGGAGAGGGAGCTTGTCGGAAGTGTCGATTACATCGACAGCAACGGAAACGGTATGATAGACAGGCTGGAATGGGTTGTTCCGCACCTGAGCAACCAGACATATGAGGTGGATATAGCCATACTCAACGTCCAGAGCTATCCTTCACTCTACGGCAACTGGACCGTGATGTTCAGCACGACCGGGCAAGCGAACCTGACCATCACTGCTGTTAACGGGACGTCATGGAGCGATTCAGTTGGGGATAATGAGATGATGTTCCTTGAAATCAGGTGTGGTGATGAGGTTCTCGAATATGAGTGGATAGACAACGGCCCCTACAACTCATCCGTATTCATCGAGGATTATTCCTGCAATGAAACGGGCCATGAAACCAGCATGGTCCTAGATGCAGGCAAGCACATGCTAGAGTTCAGGTTCGGAAACCTTGTTGGATATGCCTACAACTCCCTGGGAAGCCCCGTGTTCGAGACATATTCGGAGGCAGGATCGCCCGGCAATGTGTATTCGGTTGACGTCGACCCGCCATCCGGGACAGAAGGGGGTGACCTGCTTCTGGCTGTCTTCACCCACGACAGCACATCAGGAACGCTCAGCTCTCCTGGCGACTGGACTGACCTCATGAGCAGCACCAGCACAGACGGCAGCACCTTCCTCATATCATACAAGGTAGCAGGCAGCGACGAAACCGGACCCTACACGTTCTCGAGCACTGACACCGACCAGCTTGCAGTTGGTGTGGCAAGGTTCAGCAACGTCGATCCCAGCAACCCCATAAACTGCCAGTCCAGCGTAAGCATAGGGAACAGCAATGCCCCGCAGGCCCTGGCATGCACGACTAACATGGACGAAACCCTCGTTGTCAGGATGATGGCCGCGGACGATGACGACTACGGCACCCCGGGCAACTATCCCGGGGGGCACACGGGCGCGTTCACCGTGCAGTCGACAGGGAGTTCTGGTGAAACCCACTGCGCAATGGCATATACGGATCAGGCCCTGGCCGGCTCGACAGGGACAGCATCATTCAGCATGAGCGCAAGAGAGCAGTGGGGAACGCTCACCGTCGCCCTGACTCCCATAGACGTAACGCCGCCGAACATAACAGACGCCCGGTTCGAGCAGACCCTGGTCATCATGAACGATGCGATCCTGTTCAACGTCAGCGTGGATGACAACAAGTCAAGCGTGGACAAGGTCATCGCAACCTTCAGATATCCCAACGACACAAGGGTTAACGTGACCATGAATCATGACAGCGGGCCCCAGCCCCCCTGGGATTCCACTGACATGGAAAGCAAGGAGCGTCAGGCAAAGGCAATGGATTCCACCATGGCCGAGGCCAACTACGATTTCAGCACGGGTGGGGGAACCGACAAGTTCGGCTGGAGCCACAACAACGTCGATGCAGGAGAGAGCGTGCCTCCCTTCCAGTCAATAAGCCCATGGAACTACGTCTACACCCAGATGTACAGCGAGGCAGGCTATGCCGCCCTTGGTAGCATGGACCAGAGCTTTTATGCCTGCATTGACCCAGGCTTCGGGGATTATTCTGTTCTTGCGCTCGACTTCATTGGCATTGCAGAAGACCCCTCGGACATCAATGAAATCAACATCTCGTGGATTGGATACAGGCAGACATCGAACTACATGAAGGTGATGCTCAGAAACCAGACAGAGGGGAGCTGGGATTACACGGAATGGGATATAACCTCAACCTCCTCGCCAGGAGAGTACCATGAATGGGTTCTGAGCGGTGAGGATTTCGAGAAGTATGTCGTGGATGGAAGGCTTCTCATGATGCTCACTGTTGATGACGAGACCAACCAGCAGTTCTGGACGGATTTCGTGAACCTCAATGTAAGCTACGGGAAGCCCGGGGTGGATGATGACGGCAACTCCTCGTGGAGGGAATATTCGTTCACGAGCGCGGACGATTTTGACAAGATTACCGCAATCGAAATCCAGACCGAGGTGAGCTACTATGACCCGAGGGGCTCATACACCGGGGGAAGCAGCCTCCCTGACCTGGAGGTGCAGGCATGGGACGGAGACAGCTATGAGCCGGTGTTTCTCTATGACATCAGCAGCTTGATGGGGGACGAGACCTACAACACCACAGATACCAATTTCACGGAGAACATCACGGATTCTGCCATAATGGATGCCTGGGAAACTGCAGACAACAGGAGGATAAGAATCAGGGGAGTCTACATGGACATGAACGGCGGCTACAACGACACCATGAACTGGACAGGTGTGTGGGCAACGATACACTACGAGAACACGAGCGGCTACTTCCTCTACAACTGGGCTGATACAGCATCACTCGGGATATACAACGTCACGGACATCTATGCCAATGACACCTACAACAACGTAAACCACACGACCTACACTGACCTATATTTCGAGGTCGTGACTGCGCCACCAATATGGAGAAACCAGGGAACTAGTGAAATCGAGGATACCATAGAACTCGGTGATTCAATGACACTGTATGCGCAGGGAAGCGATGACTTCGGCCTCTGGGAGGCCATCCTGGCAACGGATGAGAGCGGGGAGTGGGTAAACCACTCTGGCGTCTACGGCTCGCCAATGAATCTGGGCAATGTCACTGACTGGGTCTGGTCAAACTTCACCTGGAATAACGCATCCTTCCCGACAGGAGCAACGATTTCATGGAGGATATGGTACAAGGACAACACCTCGAACTGGAACGCCACCAACATCCTGACCTTCGACATTGTTGATACGACCCCGCCTGGCTATCAGTATGACTCGGACAACTCATCCGGCGCTGCATCAGAGAAGGATACTGTATCGGCATCGGCTTACTGGAGCGATGTGGGTGATTTGGACTATGCAATTTTGAGGAGCAATGAGAGTGGAGGCTGGGTTAACACGAGCTATTACGGGTTTGGCGAAAATCCGGAGTATTCCAACTTCAGCATTGACACTACAGGGCATCCTGATGAAACCATATGCTGGGTTATCTGGGCCAATGACACGAGTGGGAATTTGAATGATTCGATGAGTCAGCACTGCTTTGATGTGAGGGACACTGCTCCGCCGGAATATGAATGTGATTCGGATGATTCGGGCGGGAGCGTGGATGAGGAAGTGAATGTAAAGGCATCTGCATACTGGGATGACAGCCTGGATCTGGATTATGCGATATTGAGGAGCAACGAGACAAGTAGCTGGTTGAACACGAGCGAGTATGATTTCTTTTTGACGCCTGATTATTCCAACTTCACTATCGGCACTTCAGGTCATCCCGGGGAAACTATATGCTGGGTTATCTGGGCCAACGACACTTCGGGGAACCTGAATGATTCAATGAGTCAGCATTGCTTTGATGTCAATGATGTAAGTCCGCCTACTTATATGTATGACCAGGATGACTCTGGTGGGGCAGTGGATGACGGGGAAACCGTTGGGGTATCTGCATACTGGGATGACAACCTCGAGCTGGAAACTGCCATGTTGAGGAGCAACGAGACCGGGGGCTGGGTGAACACTAGCGGGTATGAGTTCACGGGGACCCCTCAGTATTCGAACTTCAGCATTGACAGCAGCGATCATCCTGGGGAGACAATCTGCTGGGTTATCTGGGCCAATGACACGAGTGGGAATTTGAATGAGAGCATGGAGCAGCACTGTTTCTTTGTTAATGATATCACGCCGCCTTCCTATCTGTATGATTTGGATAATTCGAGCGGGTCGGTTGATGATGGTGAGACTGTCCAGGCTTCGGCGTATTGGGATGATGACGTTGAATTGGACAGCGCTGTGCTGAGGAGTAATGAAACGGGTAGCTGGGTTAACACGAGTTATTATGGATTTGGTTCAACGCCTGGGTATTCGAACTTCAGTATTGACAACAGTGGTCATCCTGGGGAGACAATCTGCTGGGTTATCTGGGCCAATGATACTTCGAGTAATTTGAATGTGAGTATGGGTCAGCACTGTTTCGATGTCAGGGATGTGACGCCGCCTACGTATCTCTATGACCAGGATGACAGCGGGGGTCTGGCGACTGAGGGTCAGGTCGTGCAGGTTTCTGCTTACTGGGATGATGACCTTGAACTGGAGAGTGCTGTGTTGAGGAGTAATGAAACCGGGGGCTGGTTGAACACGAGCTACTATGGGTTCACTGGTAAGCCTCAGTATTCGAACTTCTCGATTGACAGCAGTGGTCATCCTGGGGAGACAATATGTTGGATCATCTGGGCCAATGATACTTCGGGTAATTTGAATGGGAGTATGGGTCAGCATTGCTTCTACGTAAACAAGCCGCCACAGATAAATTCTGCAGAGTTCAATCAGACCACGATAAACCAGTACGAGAGCGTGCTGCTCACCGTGAACGTGACTGACCCGGATGGTGTGAGTATGGTCATAGCAACCTTCCAGTACCCTGATTTGAGCACGGTCAATACCACCCTTAGCCAAGATGCAGGGGACAACTATACATACGAGTGGATCGACACGTCGCTTGCAGGGAACTACAACGTCACCATAGTGTATGCGAACGATGGCTTTGATAGCTGGAATTCCACCATATACACAACTCTGGGATTCGATGTAGTTGGTGATGCACCACCCACTTCCACGCTTAATGTGCCTGATAATGGGAATATAACCAGGACCACCACAACGGTTGTGTTCAACTGCAGCGGATACGATGAAGTCAACCTGATAAACGTGACGCTGTGGGGAGACTGGCTCGGCTGGCACGCAAACGAGACCAACACCTCAGGCTATGATGATGCTGACTACATGTTCACCAAGACCATACCCGATGGCGACTATGTGTGGAACTGCTATGTTTGTGACTCTTTGGACCAGTGCTCTTTCGCTCCTGAGAACTACACCTTCAGTGTGAACAGGTATCCCTACTATGAGAACGATGTTGACAACTCGAGTGGGGCAGTGGATGACGGAGAGGCTGTGGGGGCTTCGGCGTACTGGTATGACCCCTACGGTGACCTGGATACCGCTATATTGAGGAGTAATGAAACGGGTTCGTGGGTTAACAGCAGCTATTACGGGTTCAGTTCGACGCCTGAGTATTCCAACTTCACCATTGACACCACAGGGAATCCGAATGAAACCATCTGCTGGGTCATCTGGGTCAATGACACGGTCGGTAACCTGAACTCGAGCATGGGTCAGCACTGCTTCTTTGTTAACGATGTGAATTCACCGCAGTTCAGCAGTGCACAGACCAACCACACCTCTGTCACAAAGGGGGCCGTCCTGCTGGAGATGACGGTTAATGATGATGTGAGTGTTAACAGCGTGTTGTTCGATATCAATTCAACGAATTACAGCTATTCCGGGGTGAGTGGTGATGTCTATGAGTATTACTTTGACTGCCAGGTGTTCGGCTCAGGAACGTGGCACTGGAACGCCACTTGGGCTATTGACGGCTCCGGTAACCAGAACTACACCATGGGTGAGGGCCTTCCCCAGTGGTTTGAATGCGATGCCGATGCCCCATCAGTAGGTGGGGAACAGGTCGATGTGGGCGCCAGCAACAGCGTGGTAAGGCTCAACCTGACTGTCACTGACAACTTCGGAGTAGACACCGTGGTTTTTGAATTGGATGAGACAGGCGCTGGGTTAGGAGTGAACAACTACACCCAGACTGGCAGTTCCGGGGATGAGTGGTATCTTGTTTATGACTGCACCTCTACGGGAACGGTCTACTGGAACGGGGTTTATGCCAATGACACTGCAGGGAATTATGACTCAAACCTGAGCGTGGGGCTTTCCTTCTACTGCGACCTGGATGAGCCCGGGTGGTCCGGGCAGGGCCAGAACAGCAGCAACCCGGTTGCAGGGGAGGATGTCAGCGTGCATGCGTACTGGACAGATAACTATCTGCTGGGAAGCGCCCTGCTCGAGACCAACAGGAGCGGCTCACGGGTGAACGAGTCGTATCTGAGTCTGAGCGGGGCTGGGGACTGGAGCAACTTCACCGTGGACACCACAGGGCATGACGGGAAAACCGTTGCATGGAGAATATATGCAAACGACACCTTCGGGAACCTTAATGCCACGGATGACATGAGCTTTGATGTCAGGCACGCATCGACATCGGGGATTCTCTACCAGAACGAGTCCGCGGACGTGACCGGGATAACCCAGACCGATTACAAGCATTACAACATCACGCTGGAATTCAACAACACCGGGAACGAGTTTGCATATTCAGCCAGCCTCTCCCTAAGCCTGCCAGGCGGCTGGAGCGCCTACCCGGCCGTGCACGAGTGCAGCGATGTCGGGAGCGGCCAGGCCTGCGGGCAGGATTTCAACGTGACCGTGCCTGCAGGAACAGGGCCTGGTGATTATTACGTGTATGGCTATGCCAACTGGAGCAACCCTGACTCCTCCAAAGGCTCGGCAGAGAACGATACTGTTTTCTCGGTTGAGTCCAACCCGGTTCTTGAGGTTCCAGAGACCGGGCTGTCAGACACTGTCAGTCACAACAACGAGGAGGTTGTTGGCTCGTTCACTGCCAACTCCACAGGCAATGACAACGTTGTTGGTATAGAGTTCAACTGCACTGGCGGGAACCTGAGCTATGACTGGGTTGAGTATGACCCCGTTAACATAACCAATCTCGCTGCTGGATATGAGCAGTCTGTAGAGGTAAGCGTGACCGTGCCTGCAGGCCAGGCTCCCGGGGAATACGGCTGCGTGATAAACGTATCTTCAGCGAACGGCGGACAGGACAGCCTGAACCTCAACACAACAGTTCCCGTTGACGACTCGTGGACGAGGAGTCCGGCAACGTGCTCGAAGTCTGCTGCAGTAAATTCGACAGGAACGGTCTGCCAGGTCGTGATACAAAATACGGGCAACGTACTGCTCAACGTCACGATAGAGCCTGTTGGCATGACCAACTACACCAATGCAAGCAAGAGTATGTTCCTCGTGGATGCACAGGGTTCGGACTCATTCAACATAAACTACAACACCACCGGAGGGGTTGTAGGGTATGAGAACGTGACCACGTACAACATATCCGTCAACGGGACGCCCTACTACCAGCTGACCGAGGTTACCCTGATTATAACCCAGGTCCCCTGGTGGAACTCGGAGTGGACCCACAGGAAGCAGATTCTCATATCCGAAAGCATGAACGTCGAAAGGGTGAATGACGTCATAATGGTCAACGTGACAGACCTTGACGGGAAAATCAGCAGCTGCGAGAACGAGATAAGGGTTATCTCGATAGAGACCGGTGAGAACGTGGAGGTAACGAGGCAGATACTTGACGGTGATGATTCGAGCTGGTGTTATGTTGTCTTCCTGGGCAACGTCTCGGCCAGCGCGAGTGATGAGAAGCAATATTATGTTTATTATAATAACTCCCAGGCCAGCGCACCCAGCTATGCAGACCCAATGGATTCTTACACTGACTCCGGCGGTTGGTATATGTTCAGCGGCCTGATAGAGTGGAACTATTCCTGGTCAGGCGGCAGGGGCGGCGGGCCGATGAGGTCAAGGATAACCACCCCTGAGGGGCAGGAGGTGCTGAGTTCAACCACCTATGACGATGACAGCTTCCAGAACACGGACACCTTCATATCATTCACCACGGATGTGGACGGGCCCGTGTTCAAGCAGTTCACCCTCACGTCAAGCCTGAGGGACACCCAGGTCATGAAGGTTTACGCATACCAGAACTGGTATGAGATAAACAACACGTACACATGCGCATCGGGCTGCGGTGATTACCACATTGTCGGCATAGGTGGGACAGACACCACGGGGAGGGGC
>Ga0307438_1000342_pt1 | contig 36992 bp, 31 predicted proteins | sample SalMarWE160110MG_FD_202144 | JGI IMG/M metagenome (GOLD analysis project Ga0307438, IMG submission 202144) | Salt marsh sediment microbial communities from the Plum Island Ecosystem LTER, Massachusetts, United States - WE1603-110 | ecosystem: Environmental > Aquatic > Marine > Intertidal zone >... | reverse complement strand
AAAATAAGCAATTAAAAACATTTATAGCTGCTGAATCGAGATTAAAAATATCTAAAGAAAGAATTGGCAAAGGTTATGATGTTGGCCTAGATGGAGTTATTATCGATGCCGGTGTGGTTTTTAAAGAACAACTTGAAATTGCTAAATATTGCAAAGAAAATTTCCCAAACCTAGAAATAGTTTTAGGAAATGTTGATTCGGCAGAGATGGTTGAAAAAATATTAAAAGAGGGGTCACAGCATTGCGATGCTCTGAGAGTTGGGATAGGGCCAGGAGCAGCTTGTATAACTCAACAAGAACTTGGCGCTGGCCGAGCGCAAGCTTCGGCTGTTTGGGATTGCGCTCAAGAAGCAAAAAAACTTGAGCCAAAATACGGATTTATGCCAATCATTGCTGACGGTGGCATAAAAATCCCTGATATTATTGGCCAGGACGTAGCAAAACCGGGGGATATAACCAAAGCCCTGGCTCTGGGTGCTCAGACAGTGATGATGGGAGGTTTACTGGCTGGTTTAGATGAGTCGCCCGGTGAAAAAGAATTTGATTATGAGGAAAACAGAATGGTTAAAAAATATCGAGGCATGGGCTCAACTGAAGCGATGGCAAAGAGAGGGGCTTTGAGGTACGGAATTGAAAAAATGAAAATAAGAATTCCGGAAGGTAAAGTAATCAAAGTGCCTTATCGAGGTTCGGGATATGACTTTATTCCTCAACTAATTGCCGGGGTTAAACAAAGCTTACAAAAACAAGGTTTTAAAAAGATAAAAGAACTCCAGGAAGAAGCCGATATTCGATCTTTACCTAAATGAAAAGAAGGTGGCATAATAAAGATGGAGGTGAAAACCTTAACAATCTATAAAAAAGGGGGTGAAAAGATGAAATGGAAAAGGTCCAGCTGCGGGGTATTAACCGATATTGATGAGGATTATTGCCCGAGGCATGGAGCCACTGAGAATCCGGAAACACTCCAAGAAGCGGAGCTTTCAGAAGAAGAGTTTCTAGTTGAATATGGAAAAGGAAATATCTATACAAAGTACATTGCTCAATTAGAAAAACTTCTAAAGGAGCTCCGTCAAAAACAAAAAGAGGCCCACTAAAAATCTAAATAGCATCTTATCAAAAGTGGGCCTCTAATCATTTAACTTTTTACTTTCCCTACTATTTTTTCAAAAATTTGGGGATGGTTCTTGGCTAAATTAGCTAAGATTTTTCTATCAAGTTCAATCTTTTTCTTTTTTAATCCATGGATAAATTTATTATAAGAAATATCGGCCTGACGGCAGGCGGCTGAAATCTGAACTTGCCAAAGTTTTCTAAAATCTCTCTTTTTCGTTCTTCTATCTCTATAAGCATATTCCCAAGCGTGGTATAAGGCTTCTTTGGCCTGGCGATATTTTGTTTTTCTCCCCCAACGAAAACCCTTGGCATATTTTAGCAAATGCTTTCTTCGTTTATGAGCGATTTTTCCTCGTTTAACTCTTACCATGTCTTAATGTAAAAGTTTTTTTATCTTTTTAGATTCAGGCTTGGAAACCTCGACCCACTTGCGGCCTTTTCTAATCCTTTTTCCTGATTTTTTTGCTCGGTAATGGTCAAGACCGCTTAGTCTTCTTAAAATTTTGCCAGTTTTAGTAATTTTAAAACGTTTAGTTATTGATTTACGTGTTTTTAACTTCATTTTTTTGTAATAATCATAGTTAATCCTCTGCCTTCTCTTTTTAACTCCCTTTCAATTTTTATTGGAACTAGTTTTTCTAAAATTTCAAGAAACTGATTAACTTTTTCTTTAGCAAACTCTGAAAGTCCTTTCTCTCTCCCTCTTAATGGCATCTCTATTCTAACCTTATCCCCCCTTTTTAAAAACTTCTCTGTCTGGCGAGCTCTGGTTTCTAAGTCGTGGAGAGAAATATTAAACCCCAGCCTTATTCCTTTAAGCTCACCCCCCTTTTTTATTTTAGTTGTCCTTTCTTTCTTTTGAAGAGAATAAAGGTATTTTCCATAATTCATTATTCTACAAACCGGAGGTTCTACCTTTTCGGTAACCTGAACTAAATCTAAATTGCGCTCCTGAGCCATCTGGAGCGCTTCTTGCACAGAAATAATCCCTCGCTGCTTTCCAGTTTCATCTATCAATCTGACTTGAAGAGTTCTTATTTGATTGTTGACTCGTGGTTTTTTAAACAAATTTAGTGGAGGTGGCGAGAATTGAACTCGCGTGCAGAAATTTTGCCAAAATATTTCTACAGATTTATTCTGTTTTGGTTTTTTGAAATACCAGATTGAAAACAGACAAAATTCTAGTATCACTAGTCTCTATCTTTTCGATAAAGTTCCAGAGACTGAAAGGAACTATCTATCTCGATTTTATGACACCTGATTTCGCCTATCGAGAATCAGCGGTCAGATGGTTTCAGCTTTTAAGCTAAAACGGGAGCAAGCTGTTTGCTTGCGAATAGATTGGCATTTATTCTTTTTACTAGAAGTTAAACGAGTTTCTAGTCTGCTCGATCTGCCGATTTTGACAAAAATTTCTGTCGATTCCTGTCACCCCCCCAGTGGTAATACCTTATGGGATTTTCTCCCTTAGAAATCTTTCTTTTTCTCGTTCAAACTCTTTTTTCTTAATTAATTCTCTTTTGTCAAATTTTTTCTTTCCTTTAGCTACCCCAAATTCAAGCTTTATTTTCCCTCTTTTAGTATATACCCTCAAAGGCACCAAAGTCAAGCCCTTTTGCTTGACTTTCCCAATTAAATATTTAATTTCTGATTTTTTTAAAAGAAGCTTTCTCGAACGCTCGGGATTGTAATCTGGAGGAGCATTTTTTGGTTGATAAGGAGGAATATTAGCCCCAATTAAGAAAACCTCAGGGTACCCACCTTTGACGGGCCCCTTTAAAACTACATAGGAACCAGCCAAATTTATTCTTCCTGATTTTATTGATTTTACTTCCTGACCAATCAAAGAAATTCCGGCTTCAAGTTTTTCCAAAATCTGGTAGTTAAAATAGGCCTTTTTGTTCTCAATAATTGTTTTCATTCTTTCATTTTAGCAAAAATTGAGATAAACTAAAGATAATGATAAGGCAAGAAATAGATAAATTAATCGAAAAATCAATAAAAGAGCTTCAAAGAGCAAAAAAATTGCCAAAATTTGACCTTCCAGAAATTCAGATAGAACATCCCGAAGAAAAAACCCATGGCGATTACGCTACAAATATTGCGATGGCGGTTGCCAAACAGATAAAAAAAGGTCCGATGGAAATAGCAGAAATCATAGAATCAAGAATTAAGAATTATGAATCAAGAATATTTAAAAAAATTGAAGTAGTTGAGCCAGGATTTATTAATCTTTTTCTTTCAGAAGAGTATTTACAAAAGCAGGTTGCAGAGATAATGAGACGAAAAGAGAAATTCGGAGATTTAAAAATTGGGAAAAATCAAAAAATTCAAGTTGAATTTATTTCGGCTAATCCTACTGGGTTCTTGCATATTGGTCACGGCCGGGGAGCATTTTTTGGAGATACCTTGGCTAATGTTTTGGACAAAGTTGGCTATAAAGCCACCAGAGAATATTATATCAATGACGCTAAAAATAGTTCCCAAATTAAAGAATTAGGCAAAACATCTTTAGGCAAAGGGATGACTTATTTAACGGAATATTTAAAAGAGAAAATAAAAATTTCAAAATCTAAAATCCAAAAATGTAAAAATGAAGGGGAAGCAGGTTATTTATTGGCCCGGGAAATTCAGAAGGATATTAAAGATTTTATTGAAAAAAAACTAAAAATTAAATTTAATAATTGGGTTTCAGAAGAAGATTTATATCAAAAAAATAAAGTAGAGAAAATTTATAATTGGTTAAAAAAGGAAAATTTAATTTACAAAAAGGAAAAAGCGGAATGGTTAAAAACGTCAAAATTTGGGGACAAGCAAGATTGGGTTATTATTCGAGAAACTGGCGAACCTACTTATTTATTATCAGATATCGCTTATCATAAGGATAAATTCGATAGGAAATTTAGTAAAATTATTAATATTTTGGGAGCTGACCATCAAGGTCATGTTGGGAAAATCAAAGCGGTAGCTAAAATGTTTGATTACCGAGGAGATTTAGATATTTTGATTTCTCAAGTTGTAAGATTAAAAGGAGGAAAAATTTCAAAAAGAAAAGGAGAAATTATAACCCTGGAATGGCTGATAGATGAGGTTGGTTTAGATGCAGCCAGATTTATCTATTTAATGAAATCGTTGGATACTCAGATGGAATTTAATGTCGAGCTGGCCAAAGAAAGGTCGGCCAAAAGTCCAGTTTATTATGTCCAATATGCTCATGCCAGAATATGTAGTATTCTTAGAAAAATTCCAAATAAAATCCAAAGGTGCCTTTCAGGAGGGCGGCGGGTGGGTTGTAGTCCAAATCTCAAATTACTAAAACATCCGTCAGAAACTGCTCTCATTAAAGAACTTATTAAATTTCCGGAAATTATTGAGGATACGGCTAAAGATTACCAAGTACAAAGACTGCCCCAATATGCTGTTGATTTGGCTGCCTCTTTTCATCAATTTTACAGAGATTGCAAGGTGCTAACCAAAGAGAAAAATTTAAGAGTAGCTCGTTTAGGATTAATTTTAGCCACCCAAACTGTTTTTAAAAATACTTTAGGTTTAATGGGAGTTTCCGCTCCAGAAAAAATGTGATTAATAATATGAATAATCAATATTTTCTTTTGCGGCATGGAGAATCTTTGAGAAACGTAGAAAATGTTGCCGCTTGCTGGCCAGAGAAAATTTACTCTCCTTTAACCGAAAAAGGGGAGAAACAAATTAAAGGAGTTGCCAAAAAAATAAAAAAAGAAAAAATTGATTTAATTTTTTCTTCCGATCTTTTAAGGACTAAGCAAACCGCTAAAATTATTGAAAGAGAATTGAAATTAAAGTCAAAGTTTGATAAAAGACTGAGAGAAGTTAATGTCGGGATTTTAAACGGAAAACTAATAAAGGAAGTCGGAAGATTTTGGGATAGAGAGGGAAAACTCCCACCCTTAGAATATTATTTGAGGAGATTTCAAGTCGCTCCCCCAAAAGGAGAAAATTATACTGATATAGAAAAAAGAATGTACGGATTTATAAAAGAGATAGATAAAAAATATCAAGGGAAAAATATTTTAATTATCAGCCATCAGCGCCCCCTGACCTTACTTGAAAAGGCAATCTATAATTACGATTTTAAAAAATTTGTAAAGATTATTTTTGAAAAAAAAGAAATAAAAACAGGAGAATTGAGGAAGTTATTAGTAAAATAAAAATATGGAGTTAAATTTTCCAGAAATTGAAGAAAAAATCTTAAAATTCTGGCAAAAAAATAAAATTTTTGAGAAACTTCAGAGAAAAAACCAAGGCAAGAAACGCTGGTCTTTTATTGACGGGCCAATTACGGCAAACAATCCCATGGGCATTCATCATGCTTGGGCCAGGACCTATAAAGATCTTTTCCAAAGGTATAAAGCCATGCAAGGTTTTAATCAGAGGTTCCAAAATGGTTTTGATTGTCATGGGCTCTGGGTTGAAGTGGAGGTGGAGAAAGAGTTAGGGTTTAAAGGAAAAAAAGATATTGAAAAGTTCGGGATTGAAAAATTTGTTAAGATTTGTAAAGAAAGGGCTAGAAAATATTCAAAAATCCAAACTGAGCAATCGAAAAGGCTCGGCCAATGGATGGATTGGGAAAATTCTTATTATACTTTGACTGATACCAATATTGAATATATCTGGCATTTTTTAAAAAAGTGTCATCAAAAAGGGTGGCTTTACAAGGCTTCTCGAGTTTTACCTTGGTGTAAGAGATGTGGCACTTCCCTTTCCCAACATGAAGTAGCTGAAGGCTACAGAGAGCTAACCCATAAAGCTGTATATTTTAAACTAAAAATAAAAGATTCAAAATTTAAAAATGGCTATTTTTTAGTCTGGACAACTACCCCTTGGACCTTAAGTTCTAACGTCGCCTTGGCAGTACATCCTGATTTAGATTATGTCCAAGTAGCGATAGAAAAAGAATTGCTAATCTTAGCCAAAGCCCGTTTGGGAGTATTAGGGGGCCTTAAATACCGAATTCAAGAAAAATTTAAAGGCAAAAAATTAATTGCTCTTCGGTATCAAGGTCCCTTTGATGAATTGCCGGTTCAAAAAGGGGTTGAACGCAAAGTTATTCCTTCCAAAGAAGTTAGTGAAACAGAAGGGACAGGAATTGTTCACATTGCTCCTGGTTGTGGAGAGGAAGATTATTTGCTGGGTAAAGAATATAATTTAAAAGTTATTGCTCCTTTAGACGAACAAGGATTCTTTTTAAAATATTTTGGCTGGCTAAGTGGAAAAAATGTTTCTGAAGTCAACCAATCTATTTTCGAGGATTTAAAGAAGAAGAGAATTTTATTTAAAACTGAAGATTACCACCATCGTTATCCCTGTTGCTGGCGATGTCGCGAAGAGTTAGTTTTTAGATTAGTAGATGAGTGGTTTATCGGAGTAGATGAGATTAGGTCCTTGATGAAAAGAGAGGCCAAGAAAGTTAATTGGGTTCCCGCCTCCGATGGAAAAAGAATGCAAGATTGGTTAGATAATATGAAAGATTGGAATATTTCTCGAAAAAGATATTGGGGACTACCTTTAATGTTCTTTGAATGCCCCAATGGCCACTTAGAAGTAATTGGTTCTAAAAAAGAACTTAAAAAAAAGGCTATTAATCCCAAATTGGTTGATAAACTGCCAGAGCTTCATCGGCCCTGGATTGATCAGGTTAAAATTAAATGCTCAAGATGCAAAAAGCCGGTTCAAAGAATTCCAGAAGTAGGAGACTGCTGGTTAGACGCCGGGATTGTTCCTTTCTCCACTCTTAAATATTTAGAAGATAAATCCTATTGGCAAAAATGGTTTCCAGCTCAACTTATTTCTGAAATGAGGGCTCAAATTAGCACCTGGTATTATTCTTTACTTTTTATGGCCGTCACCCTGGAAGAGAGAGCGCCCTATAAAAATGTTTTTTCTTGCGGAGAGGTAAGAGACGAAAAAGGAAAAGGCATGCATAAATCTTTAGGAAATGTTATCTGGTTCGATGAGGCAATAAATAAAATTGGGGCTGATGTTATGAGATGGATGTACTTAACTCAAAATCCAGCTTTTAATTTAAATTTTGGATACAAATTGGGAGAAGAGATTACCAGGAAACTGATGATTTTATGGAACACTTACCTATTCTTTGAAACATACGCAGAAAAAAAGCAAAGAGCAGAACCTAAAGTGCAAAGTAATCATATTCTGGACAGGTGGATCACTTCGAGATTGAACGAATTAGTTCAACAAGTTACTGAAAATTTAGATAAATACGATGTTACCTCTGCCGCTAGGGCTATTGAAGATTTTATAATTGAGGATTTTTCCCAATGGTATATTAGGAGGTCAAGAAAAAGATTCCAAAGGCCAGAAACTAAAAGAGAATTAAAAGAAGCTTCGGGAACTTTAAATTATGTACTTTTAACCTTGAGCAAATTAATAGCCCCCTTCGCGCCATTTATTAGTGAAGAAATTTACAAAAACTTAACCAAAAAAGAAAGTGTTCACTTAGAAAATTGGCCGAAAGTTAATAAGAAATTGATTAATAAAAAACTGAATCAGGAGATGGAAAAAACTAGAAAAATAGTTGCTTTAGCTTTAACAGAAAGGGCCAAGGCTAAAATCAGAGTTCGCCAACCATTAAGAACTCTCTGGATAGGAGAGAAATTGGAGAAAGATTTTTTAGACCTCATTGAAAAAGAAATAAATGTAAAGAAAATGGAGTATAAAGAAGGATTAAAAGATAAGGTGAAATTAGATACTAAAATTACTCCTGAATTAAAAGAGGAGGGGAGCTTGAGAGAAATTATTCGCAACATCCAGGAAATGAGAAAGAAGATCGGCCTCAAGCCAAAAAATAAAATTTTAGTTAGATATTTCGGAACACCCGAACTAAATAAAATTTTAGTTAGAAATAAAAAATTTATTTTAAAGGAAGCCAAAGTTAAGGACTTGATTCTGGGAGAAAAACCCAAAGAAGTTTTTGCCGCAGAAAGAAAAATAGAGGTCGACGGGCAAAAACTTTGGATAACCATAAAAAAGATTTAATAAATATGGCATTAGAAGAAAAAAGACAAGAGTTAAGTCGTGAGGCGGCTCAGCCGAGAGGAAAGGAAGAAAGAGAAAGGGTATCCTCCCCGGCAAAAGAAGAGAAAAAGGACACTTCAATATTCAGCGGAAAACCAGACATGGAGGCAAGCAACTTTAAGCGTCTCATAAAAGAAGACAAAAGCCTTTACTCGAGAACCGATCTTAGTTCAGCTAGGCGGGGAGAATTAGGGGAAAAATTATTCGGTTCCTGCGGTAACCGTATTGACCCGGGAGAAATAGAAAATACGAAAAAAGAATTAGCGTTGGGGAAATGGGGAAAGTTTAAAGATTTTTCCCATAAAGATAAAGAAGATGCAAAAAGATTAATTAGAGAGTTGGAAAAATAAAATTTTAAATGCGCACTCATTACCGTACCCAGGGTTTTATTTTAAAAAAAACTGACCGGGGAGAAGCAGATCGAATTTTTACTATCTACACCAAGGATTTTGGGAAATTAGAAATTTTAGGCAAGGCGATTAGGAAAATTTCCTCAAAATTAAGGTCAGGGACCGAACTTTTTTATTTATCCGAAGTTGAGTTTATTCAAGGAAAAACTCATAAAACTTTAACTGATGTTATGTTGATTGAAAGTTTTCCAAATTTGAGAAAAGACCTGGAAAAACTATCCATCGCTTACAGAATTTCAGAAGTTTTAGATGATTTAATAAAAGGTCAAGAAGCAGATGAGGAAATATGGGAATTGTTAGAGGAAACATTTATAAAGCTAAACAATTTAAAAATTGAAAATGAAAAGTTGAAAATTATCTATTATTATTTTCTCTGGAACATTCTTTCCATTTCCGGTTATCAGCCCGAACTTTATAATTGTTCTTTATGCCAAAAAAAACTGTTGCCTGAAAAACTTTATTTTAATTCAAAAGAAGGAGGAATAATTTGCCAAAACTGTTTTAAAAAACTAAAATTAGTCGAAGAGGACAAATCCTCTTCTTCACTCACCGAGCGAGCGAAGCGAAGCGAAGGTGGAAAAGAAAGAACCTTCTTTGACTTCGCTGCGGCTCGGGTAGGCGAGGAGATAGCCTCTGAGACAGTGAAAATTTTAAGAATTATTCTTGAAAAAAACTGGCCGCTTCTTTCAAAATTAAAAGTTGAGGAAAAATATTTAAAAGAATTAGTTTCCGTTTCTAAAGATTATCTTTCATTGATGGTCGATGAAGCTGAAGCTTAAGCTACCTGAATGTTAATGAGGGCGAGAGAAGAAGCTTGCTTCTTCGAACCCAGCTGCGATTTTAATTTATTAAAATTTTGCTATGCGAAGAAAATTTATCACATTCTTAATTCTTTTGGCTACCCTGGCCGGTATAGCCGGTTTCTATTACTGGCAAAAAAATCTTTATTCAAAAGAAGTTTTAAAATTGGAAATTTTGGCTCCGGAAGAGGTTGAAATTGCCGAAGATTTTGAATACATCGTCAAATATAAAAATAATGGCCAGGTTCGTTTAGAAGAGCCAAAGCTTGTTTTTGAATATCCCGAACACTCAATTGTTGAGGGAGGCGTTTTGAGAAAAGAAATCCCCCTGGAAGATATTTACCCCGGTGAAGAAAGAACTTATCCTTTTAAAGCCAGGCTTCTCGGAAAAGAAGGTCAAGCTTTTCAAGCTAAAGCCATTTTAAGTTATCAACCCAAGAATTTAAAAGCCCGCTATGAATCAACCACTACTTTTACTACTTTAATTAAGTCTGTTCCTCTAAATTTTGAATTCGATTTACCCTCTAAGATTGAGTCGGGAAAAGAGTTTAAATTTAGATTAAATTATTTTTCTAATATTGACTATCCTCTTTCAGGTTTGAGATGCAAAATCGAATACCCCCCAGGTTTTGAATTCATTGAATCTGCCCCTCCATCTTTAGAAAAAATTGAGTGGGAAGTCCCGCCCTTAAATAAAGCCGAAGGCGGGAGAATAGAAATAGTAGGCAGACTTAGAGGAGAAATCGGAGAGCAAAAAATTTTTCAAGCTGAATTAGGTACCTGGCAGGAAGGAGAATTCATCCTATTTAAAAAAGCAGTTAAAGGAGTGGAGATTATAAAGCCGGCTTTATATATCACCCAGCAAATTAATGGCAATCCAGAATATATTGCCAATCCCGGAGACTCACTCCATTACGAAATTTTCTTTAAGAACATTGGAGAGGAAACTTTAATCGATTTGTCTTTAGTGACTACTCTAACTGGAGATGCTTTTGATTTGGAAACTTTGAAAGCTCCTGACGGAGAATATGAACCCGGAGACAACTCCATCTTATGGGAGTGGAGAAAAGCAGGAGACCTTCAATTTTTAAACGTTCAGGAGGAAGGGAAAGTTGAATTTTGGGTGAAATTAAAAGAGGATTGGGAAATTCCCTCTTCGGAAGGGAAAGAGGTGATAAAAAATAAAATTTATTTAAGCCAGGTCAAAGAAGAATTTACCAATAAAGTCAATTCAAAATTAGTTATTTCCCAAAAAGGTTATTTTGAAGATGAAGTTTTTGGAAACTCTGGGCCAATTCCTCCGAAAGCGGGAGAAACTACAACTTATACTATAATGTGGCAAGTAAAAAATTATTATAATGATGTTGAAAATGTAAAAGTGAAAGCAACCCTGCCTAAAAATGTGAAATTGACCGGTAAAATTTTCCCTGAGGAAGAAACTGAAAAGTTTACTTTTGATTCCCAATCGGGAGAAATTGTCTGGAATGTTGGGGAACTAAAAGTAGCTCAGGGAATTTTAAGCCCGGTTTCAAATATTACCTTTCAGGTTGCTTTAACTCCTGATAGCGCCCAAACGGGGAAGGGCGCAGAAATTATCGGCCAGGCTAAAACAGAGGGTGAGGATAGCTGGACTAAAGAAACCTTAAGAGAGGTCGCTTCTAATATAAATACGACCTTACCAGATGACCCAACCGTAACTGAAGAAATGGGCCGAGTGCAGTAGTATATGGAAAACCTAATGTCAAAAATTATATCTTTAGCTAAAAGGCGGGGATTTATTTTTCCCTCCTCGGAAATTTATGGCGGTTTTGGTTCCGGCTATGATTTTGGTCCTTTGGGGGCGGAAATGAAAAATAATATTAAAAAAGTTTGGTGGGACGAAATTATAAAAAATCATCAGAATATGGTTGGTCTGGATGCGGCAATTTTAATGAGTCCTCGAGTCTGGCAGGCTTCCGGTCACTTAACGGCTGGCTTTGCTGATGAATTAGTGGAATGCAAAGGGTGTCATAAAAGATTTAAAAAAGATGAACTAAAACAGAAAGTTTGTCCGGAATGCGGTGGAAAGTTAACCGAGCCCCGAAACTTTAATCTGATGATGAAAACATCAGTTGGACCAGTAGAGGAGGAGGCCACCACTGCCTATTTGAGAGCCGAGACCTGTCAGGGGATTTATGTTAATTTTGAAAATATTTTAAACTCGATGAGATTAAAAATTCCCTTTGGAGTAGCCCAGATTGGCAAATCCTTTCGAAATGAAATTACCCCTAAAGATTTTATTTTTCGAACCCGAGAGTTTGAGCAAATGGAGATGCAGTGGTTTTGTCGTCCCAAAGAAGCTATTAAATATTTCGATTTCTGGAAAAAAGAAAGAGTAAAATGGTATTTAAGTTTAGGGATTAAAAAAGAAAATTTGAGGATTAAAGAAGTTCCGGTTAAAGAAAGAGCCCATTATGCCAAACAACAAATAGATATTGAATATAAATTTCCTTTTGGCTGGAAAGAAATTGAGGGGGTTCATAATCGGGGAGATTTTGATTTATCTAATCATTCAAAATATTCAGAAAAAGATTTAAGATACTTTGACGAAGAAACTAAGGAAAAATATTTTCCTTATATTATTGAAACTTCTGGCGGTGCCGATAGAAGCTTTTTGGCCTTTATTTGCGACGCCTATCAAGAAATAAAGGGAGGTCGAACCAAAACCACCGAAGCCGTTAAAGAAGTTGAAATCCTGCTTAAATTAGATAAAAGAATTGCTCCGATTAAAGTTGCAGTTTTACCTTTGGTCAGAAATAAACCAGAATTAGTCAAAAAGGCCAAAGAAGTTTACCAATTATTAAAACCTCATTTTATTTGCCAATATGATGAATTAGGTTCAATCGGCCGAAGATACAGAAGGCAAGATGAAATAGGTACAATTTTTTGTTTAACTGTTGATTTCGAAAGCTTAAAACAAGAAGACCTTACCATCAGGGACCGCGATACCATGAAACAAAAAAGAGTAAAGATTAAAAATTTAGTTGAAATTTTAAAAGAAAAAATAAATGTATCAAAAAACAACTCTTAAAAATGGTTTGAGGATTATTACTGTTCCTCAAAAAGGAACCCAGGCAGCAACGGTTTTAGTGCTAGTGGGAACTGGCTCTAAGTATGAAACCAAAGAAATAAATGGCATTTCCCATTTCCTCGAACACTTATTATTTAAAGGAACAAAAAAGAGACCGACCCCTATGGCTATTACTGAAACCCTAGATAGAGTGGGAGGAATTTACAATGCCTTTACCGGGAAAGAATATACTGGATATTTTGCCAAAGTTGAGGCTTCCCATTTAGATTTAGCTTTAGATTGGGTCTCTGACATTTATTTAAACAGTTTGTTGCCCAAAAAAGAAATAGAAAAAGAGAGGAGAGTAATTATTGAAGAAATTAATACCTATTTAGATATGCCGATGATATATGTTGGGGAGCTCTGGGAAAGATTACTTTACGGAGACCAACCAGCTGGCTGGGAAGTGCTTGGGACCAAAGAGAACATATCCAGAATTAAAAGGGAACGAATTCTAAATTATATGAAAAACCAATATGTGGCTTCTAATACCATCATTTGTCTAACAGGGAAAATAGGCTCTAAAGCGGTAGAAAAAGTTAAGGGATATTTCTCTGAAATGAAAACCATCAAATCCAGACCTAAATCTCCAGTAATAGAAAAACAAAACAAACCTCAGTCTCTTTTGTATCCCAAAAAGACTGACCAAGCCCACTTAGCTCTCGGGGTAAGGGCCTATAATCTTTTTCATCCTCAAAAATATACTTTGGAGCTTTTGGAAGTTATTCTTGGGGGAATGATGAGCTCCCGTTTGTTTATGGAAATAAGAGAAAAATTAGGAATAGCTTATTATATTAAAACAAATTCTGAGATTAATCCTGATACTGGATATTTAGTTACCCAGGTTGGGGTAGACAATAAAAATGTTAAGAAAGCTATTTTAACAATTTTAAAAGAGTACAAAAAAATTTCTCAGAAAAGAGTTCCTCAAAATGAAATTAAAAAAGTCAAAGACTGTATTAAAGGAAAGACGGCCCTGCTTTTGGAACTTTCTGACGCTCAGGCCTCTTTCTACGCCGGCCAAGAACTTTTAGAAAAGAAAATTTTAACTCCGGAGGAAATCTTTAAAAAAATTGATAAAATTAGTCAATCGGATATTTTAAAAGTAGCTAAAGATATTTTCCAGCCCCAAAAATTAAACTTAGCCCTAATTGGTCCATTTAAAGACAAAAGAAAGTTTCAAAAATTGCTAAAATTATGAACGGTGAAAAGGTTTTAGATATATCTTGGGGGACAATCCTGAAAATCGCTATTGCCTTTCTTTGTTTTTACATTCTTTATTTAATAAGAGATATTTTGGTTTTGGTTATTTTCGCCTTAATAATTTCAGTTTTATTTAATCCAGCAATTAATTTTTTACACCGCCGTCTACCCAAAGTTCTGGCTGTAATTTTTGTTTATCTTGCCATTTTTGGCATTCTAGGGCTCGTCATTTACGGGACGGCCCCAATGTTTATTTCTGAAATTCAACAATTCTCTCAACTTTTTCCTCAATATTTCGAAAGAATTGCTCCTCCTTTAAAAGGATTAGGGATTGAGGCTTTTGAAAGCATGGAAAGTTTTACTCAGACCTTGGGAGTAATGCTTCAAAGGGCTTCCGCAGATATTCTAAGCGCTCTAGCTATTGTTTTTGGGGGGATTGGTTCGACTATTTTTATTTTAGCCATTGCCCTCTTTCTTTCCCTAGAGGAAAAAGGAATGGAAAAAGTTTTAGGGCTTTTCTCTCCTAAGAAATATGAAGCTTCTATATTATCTCTTTGGGAGAGGTCTCAAACTAAAGTTTCCAGCTGGTTTGGAGCCAGAATTCTAACTTGTCTTTTTGTTGGAATAGCCGTTTTTATTACCCTTCAATTATTTAATGTAAAATATGCCTTTACCTTAGCTTTTTTAGCTGGGATTTTAGATTTTATTCCAATTTTAGGTCCAATTATAGCTGGGGCAATAGCTTTTATATTTGTTGCTTTAGACTCTTGGTTAAAAGCCCTCTTTATTTTAATTGTTTTTATTCTGATTCAACAAATTGAAGGAAATATTTTAACTCCGGCTTTAACTAAAAAATTCGTTGGTCTTCCTCCAGTTTTAGTTTTAATTTCTTTAGCCATCGGAGCAAAACTTTTAGGAATTTTAGGAGCAATTTTAGCTATTCCTTTGGCCGGGATTTTATTTGAATTTCTAAGAGACTTTTTGAAAAGAAGAAAAGACTCCAACCCTCCCTCTACCCTCCCAAAGGGCCCCTCGGAGAAAGCAATGGTTTTGTAAAATGCCTACTTTTTATATTGTCGCAACTCCCATCGGTAATTTAGGGGATGTTTCAAAGCGTGCCCTCCGGATATTATCGGAGGTTGATTTAATTCTGTGCGAGGATACCAGGGTGACCAAGAAATTATTAGACCATTATCAGATAAAAACTCCCACTCTAAGTTATCATCAGCACAGCCAATTAAAGAAAGTGGAGTATATCTTGGATTTGTTAAAACAAAATAAAAACTTAGTTTTAGTATCTGACGCTGGCACTCCGGGAGTTTCTGACCCTGGAAATAAATTAATTTCAGCTATTATTACAAGTCCGGGTCTCGTAGTAAAAATTGTTCCTGTCCCTGGCCCTTCGGCAGCAACTGCAGCTGCCAGCATTTCTGGGTTTCCCATGGATAAATTTATTTTTCTGGGCTTTCCTCCGACTAAAAGAAAAAGAAAAAAGTTCTTTGAAGAAATCCGCCAGCTGGCGGATTCGAAATACCCGGTAATATTTTATGAATCTCCTTATCGAATTTTAAAAACCTTAAAGGAACTAATCTCATTTATTAATGAGCGAGAGATAGTAGTTTGCCGGGAGTTAACCAAAAAATTCGAAACAGTTTATCGAGGGGAAATTGAGGAAGTTATAAAAGAGATAGAAAAAGACAAAATTAAAGGAGAATTTGTAGTAGTTGTTGAAGGTAAGAATTAAGGTTTAAATTTAGTAAAAAATTTGTTAAAATAAAGGAGTTTATACCTCCTTTTTGTTTATATGAAAAAATTTTATGTTACTACCAGCATAGCTTATACTAATGCACCGCCTCATCTAGGTTTTGCTTTAGAATTGATTCAGGCCGATGTTATCGCAAGATATCACCAGATTTTAGGCGAGGAAGTTTTCTTTTTAACCGGAACAGATGAACACGGATTAAAAATTGCCAGAGCGGCTGAAAAAGCCGGTAAGGCACCTGAGGAATTTACAAATGAACTTTCGTCTAAATTTAAGGAGCTAAGAAACATTCTTAATCTTTCAAATAATGATTTTATCCGAACAACAGATAAAAAAAGGCACTGGCCTAATGCAGAAAAAATCTGGGAAGAACTGAAAGAAAAAAAGGATATTTATAAGAAAAAATATAGAGGATTATATTGTGTGGGATGCGAGGCTTTCATAAAAGGAAAAGACTTAGTCGACGGGAAATGTCCTGCTCATCAAACGGAGCCAGAGTTAATCGAAGAGGAAAACTATTTCTTTAAACTCTCAAAATATGGAGACCAAGTTAAAAAAGAAATAGAAACCGACAAAATAAAAATTGTGCCAGAAGTAAGAAAAAATGAAATTTTAAGTTTTATCAAGCAAGGCGTAGAAGATATTAGCTGTTCCCGGTCAAAGGAGAATTTAAAATGGGGAATACCTGTTCCCGGCGACCAAAGTCAAGTTATCTATATTTGGTTTGAGGCATTAATAAACTATCTTTTCCCTAAAAAATACTGGCCGGCAGATGTTCATTTTGTTGGAAAAGACATATTTCGTTTTCATGCTTTGTTGTGGCCGGCAATACTTATTGCGGTGGGGTTAGAGAGGCCAAAAAACATTTTAGTTCACGGTTTTATAACTTCAGGGGGGAAGAAAATGTCAAAAAGTTTGGGAAATGTTATTGACCCTTTTGGGTTGGTTAAAAAATATGGCACTGATGCGGTAAGGTATTTTCTTTTGAGGGAAATTCCGCCAACCGAAGATGGAGATTTTACTTATCAGAAATTTGAGGGAAGATATAATAGTGATTTGGCGTCCGGAATCGGAAATCTTGTTTCAAGAGTAATCACTATGGCCGCCAAATCAAATTCTAAATTCCAAATCCTAAAGGAGCCCGTCAGGGCGGCAGGACGGCGGGAAGGTTGGAATCCTAAACAAATCTCAAATCCTAAATTCAAAACGATAACAAACAAAACATGGAAAAACTATCGTAAGGCTTTAAATGAGTTTAAATTCAATGAAGCCCTAATTTCAATTTGGGAATTGATTAGTTTTTGCGATAAATACATCGAAAAAGAACGACCCTGGGAAGAAAGTAAAAAACAAAAAGAAGTTATTGACAATTTATTGTTTGCTATCAATAATATCGCTGAGATGCTTCAGCCATTTTTACCTGAAACCTCAGAGAAAATATTTAAAAACATCCGCCAGCTGGCGGAAAAAACTAAAAAAGCCAAACCATTATTTCCAAGGATTTAGTCCATGCTCATTGATACTCATGCCCATCTAAACTTCAGCGCTTACAAGGAAGATTTCGAAGAAGTTATAAAAAGAACTTTGGAAAATGACGTTTGGGCGATTAACGTCGGCACCCAATACAACACCAGTAAAAAAGCAGTAGAGATTGCCGAAAAGCATGAAAAGGGGGTTTATGCTGCCATTGGTTTACATCCTATTCATTTGGACACCGGATTGGTGAAAATGAAATTAGACCAGGAGGAGATTGCCTTTAATTCACGCGAAGAAGATTTTGATTATGAGAAATATAAAAAATTAACCCAATCAGAAAAAGTAGTAGCCATTGGTGAAATTGGCCTGGATTATTATTACAAGCCAAAAACAAGAAGAAGATTAGAGCTTTTTAAAGAAAAACAAAGAGAAGTCCTTTTGAAACAATTAAATTTAGCTAAAGAATTAAATTTGCCAGTAATTTTTCACTGCCGGATGGCCCACCAGGATTTAATTGAAATTCTTTCAGAAAATTCGGAGATTAGACCTCAAAAAGCAGTAGCTCATGGTTTTGTTGGAACTACCGAACAACTCCAAGATTATTTAAAAATGGGATTTTATATTGGATTTAACGGAATAATTTTTAAAACAATTGAAGGAATAAATTTTGAAGAAAATATTAAAAACACTCCTTTAGATAAAATTTTAATTGAAACCGATTGTCCCTACTTAACTCCACCTCAAGTTGAAGGAAGAAATGAACCTGTTTATATAAAATATGTAGCTGAAAAAATTGCCAAAATCGACAATTTAAGTTTTGAAGAAATAGCTAAAATTACCACTGAAAACGCTAAAAATTTATTTAAAAACCGAGCCCCTCGCAGGGACGAAGGTGAAAAAGAGAGCAAATCTCTCTTTGACTTCTAAGAGCATGACTAACTATAATCCGCAAAAAATCGAGAAAAAGTGGCAGAGACAATGGGAGAAATGGAAATTATTTAAAACTCCAGACAAATCAAAAAAACCAAAATTTTATGTTTTAGATATGTTTCCTTATCCTTCTGCTGAAGGAGTCCATGTCGGTCATCTTCGGGGTTATACTTTTTCTGATTTGATTGCCAAAAAGAAAACAATGGAAGGCTTTAATTGTCTCCATCCTATGGGCTGGGACGCTTTTGGATTACCAGCGGAAAACTTCGCTATTAAAACCGGAGTTCATCCGGCTAAATTAACCAAAGAATCAATTACTAACATTAAAAAACAACTTCTTTCAGCCGGTTTTGGCTATGATTGGCAAAGAGAAATTTGCTCTTGCCAGCCAGATTATTATAAATGGACTCAATGGATGTTTTTACAGCTTTACCAAGCCGGTCTATGTTATAAAAAAGAGGCGGCAGTAAATTTTTGTCCTTCTTGTAAAACAGTTTTAGCTAATGAGCAAGTAATTGAGGGGAAATGTGAGCGCTGCTCAAGTCTGGTTGAAAAAAAATATTTTGAGCAGTGGTTTTTTAAAATTACCGATTATACTGAGAGATTATTAAACGATTTAAATAGAATCGATTGGCCAGAAAAAATTAAAATAATGCAGAGAAATTGGATTGGCAATTCAGAAGGAACAAATATAAAATTTCTAATTTCTAATTTCCAATTTCTAATAGAGGTTTTTACTACTCGAGTAGATACCTTATTTGGTTGTACTTATATAGTCATCGCTCCAGAACATCCTATTATTGAAAATTTAAAATTGAAAATTGGGAATTGGAAAGAGATTGAAAAATATGTTGAAAAAGCAAAAAAGAAGACTGAAATTGAGAGGCTAGCTGAAGATAAGGAAAAAACCGGAATAGAATTAAAAGGGGTAAAGGTAATCAATCCAATTAACAATCAAGAAGTGCCAGTTTTTGTAGCCGATTATGTCCTGATGGAGTATGGTACGGGAGCCATAATGGCTGTTCCTGCTCACGACCAGAGAGACTTCATTTTTGCCAAAAAACATAATTTACCAATAGTCGAAGTAATCAAACCAAAAACCGGAACTTCTCCTCTCCCAGAAAGAGCTGTCGAAGAAGATAAATCTTCTTCTTCACCTTCGCCTAAACGCTCGGTTTTTGAAGAAGATGGAGTCTTAATTAATTCCGGGCCTTTCTCAGAATTAAAATCAGAAAAGGCTAGAGAAGAAATTACAAAATATTTAGAAAAAAGAAATTTAGGAAAGAAAACTATTTATTATAAATTGAGAGATTGGTTAATTTCTAGACAGCGTTATTGGGGAGTCCCCATTCCAATTATTCATTGTCTAAAATGTGGGGTAGTGCCGGTTCCAGAAAAAGATTTGCCAGTGAAGTTACCCGAGATTAAAGATTTTAAACCTACCGGAAAAGGAGAGAGCCCTTTAGCTAAATCTAAAAAATTTGTTAAGGTTAAGTGCCCAAAATGTGGGGCCCTTGCCAGAAGAGAAACTGATACCCTGGATACTTTTGTTTGTTCTTCTTGGTATTTTTTAAGATACGTTGATTCTAAAAATAAAAAAGAATTTGCTTCAAAAGAAAAAATTAAAAATTGGTTGCCGGTTGATTTATATATTGGGGGAGCCGAGCACGCCACTTTGCATCTTTTGTATGCTCGTTTTTTTACCAAATTTCTCTTTGACCAAAAACTCATAGACTACCCGGAGCCCTTTTTAAAATTATTTAATCAAGGCATAGTCTATCGCCAGGGGGCAAAAATGTCTAAATCAAAGGGTAATGTGGTTGCTCCCGACCATATAATTAAAAAATTTGGAGCAGATACGATGCGGCTCTATGAGCTTTTTATGGGCCCGGCTGACCAGGCTACTGAGTGGTCGGATAAAGGAGTAATTGGGTGCTACAGGTTCTTAAATAAGATTTGGGGTTTAAGACAAAAAACAGTGGACAAAAAACAAAGAACAGAAAATCGAGAGCTAGAAAGATTGATTCACAAAACTATTAAAAAAGTGACTGAAGATATCGAAAGTTTTAGGTTTAATACGGCAGTTTCTGCCTTAATGATTTTAACTAATGAGTTAGAAAAGGAAAATCAGTTATCAGTTATCAGTTATCAGTTATTGTTGAAGCTGTTGGCGCCGCTGGCTCCTCATCTCGCTGAAGAACTCTGGCAGAAGTTAGGGAATAAAAAAAGTATCTTTTTGGAAAAATGGCCAGAATATGATTCCAAATTAATCAGAGAAGAAAATGTAACTCTGGTTATTCAGGTTAACAGTAAAGTTCGAGATAAAATTGAAGTTGAAGTTGATATTTCAGAAGAAAAAGCTAAGGAGCTTGCAATTTCTCAAAAAAAGGTTAAAAATTGGATAGAGGGCAAAGAAATCAAGAAAGTAATATTCGTACCAGGTAAACTTATAAATATAGTAATATAATTGAAATATGTGCGGTATCGTTGGCTACATTGGCAAAAAACCAGCCTTTCCAATTTTGTTATCTGGATTAAAAAGATTGGAATATCGAGGTTATGACAGCTTTGGCTTTTTTGTTTTTGACGAAGAGAAGCCTTTTTTATTTAAAAAGGTGGGAAAAATTTCCCAGTTTGAGCAAAATTTTCCTAACCCCAGTGGAGAAATTGGAATTGCCCACACTCGCTGGGCCACTACCGGCGAGGTTACCGAAGCCAATACTCACCCTCATCTCGATTGCCACAAAGAGATTTTTTTAGTCCACAACGGCATTATTGAAAATTATCAAGACCTTAAAGCAAAACTAATACAAGAAGGTCATAAATTTACTTCCGAATGCGATACCGAAGTTTTGTGTCATTTAATCGAAAAATATTTTGAAGGGAATTTAGAAGAGGGGGTTAGAAAAGCTTTAAGAGAAGTAAAAGGAGCTTATGGGATAGCCGTTATTTCAAAGAAAGATCCAGAAAAAATTGTCGTCGCTCGATTATCATCTCCTCTGCTTTTGGGAATAGGAAATGACGAACTATTGGTTGCTTCTGATCCATCAGCCGTAATCACTCGCACTCGCCAAGTAATTAATTTAGATGATAATGAAATTGCCGTTTTAAAGCCCGACAACTTTTTTATTTTGAAAGAAAAACCCTTAGAAACAATTGAATGGAAAATAGAAGAGGCAGAAAAGAAAGGCTACCCCCACTTTATGTTGAAAGAAATAATGGAACAGCCAGAAAGTCTTGAGAACACTTTGAAAGGGAGGCTATTAATCAGTGAAGGGATGGCAAAATTGGGAGGATTAGAGGTCATTCGAGATAAATTAAGAAAAATTAAGAGATTAAACATTATTGCTTGCGGAACAGCCCGCCACGCTGCTTTGGTGGGAGAGTATATGTTAGAAGAGTACGCTAACATTCCCACCGAGGTTGATTCAGGCTCAGAGTTTCGTTATAGAAAACCAGTTTTAGATAAAGACGCCGCTTTCGTTTTCATTTCCCAATCTGGAGAAACCGCTGATACCTTAGCTGCGTTAAAGGATATAAAACAAAGAGGATTAATAACTTTAGGGATTGTTAATGTGATTGGTTCTTCGGTAGCCAGAGAGACCGATGCCGGAGTTTATATTCGTTCTGGTCCAGAAATTGCCGTAGCCTCAACCAAAGCTACCACTTCACAAATAGCCACTTTAGCTTTACTAACTTTATTTTTAGGAAGACAAAAAGAAATGGCTTTAGTGATGGGACAACGAATTGCTAGAGAATTGGAAAAGACCCCAAAATTAGTAAAGAAAATTTTAGAGCAAGCCCCCCAGATTAAAAAATTAGCTGAAAAATATAAAACCTTTAATAATTTTATGTATATTGGCAGAAAATATGATTATCCTACTGCCAGGGAAGGAGCTCATAAAATCAAAGAGGTGGCTTATGTTCATGCCGAGGGCTGTCGGGGAGGAGAGTTAAAACATTGCGAATTGGCTTTGATTAATGAGGATTTTCCTACTGTGGCAATTTGTCCTTCAAATAGTGTTTATGAAAAGATGATTTCTAATATCGAAGAAATAAAGGTCAGAAATGGATTAGTTATTGCGGTAGCTACTGAAGGAAATGAAGACATTAAAAAATTAGCTGACGACGTAATCTATATTCCAAAAACGTTAGAAATGCTGACGCCGATTTTAGCTCTCATCCCTTTACAGTTATTTGCCTACTATTCAGGGGCACTACGAGGATGCAACGTTGATAAACCCAGAAATTTAGCCAAATCAGTAACCGTTGAATAAAATGGAAAGACTTCTTTTAAAAAAATCTGGTAAAAAAGTTATTTTATTAGGAAACGAAGCCATTGTCCGAGGCGCCTTGGAAGAAGGCGTTAATTTTGTTTCGACTTATCCCGGGACACCAGCTTCAGAAATTGGCGATACTTTTTTTAGAATTGCCAAAAAAGCCGGAGTTTACTTTGAGTATTCAACAAATGAAAAAGTAGCTTTGGAAGCCGGAATTGGAGCTAGTTTTTCCGGGTTGAGAACTCTGGCGGTAATGAAAGATTTTGGATTAAATGTTTGCTTAGACGCCTTACTTCCTTTCGTTTACACGGGCAGCAAGGGGCCTATTGTGATTATTGTTGCCGATGACCCTTCTTGTCATAGTTCGGCTCAATCCGAAGAAAATACGCGGGGTTTATCTCTGGTAGCCCGTATTCCAACCCTAGAACCTTCTGACCCTCAAGAATGTAAAGATTTTCTAAAGGTAGGTTTTCAAATCTCAGAAAAATTTAAAATTCCAGTAATGCTAAGAATCACTACCAGGGTGGCTCACCAGAGAATGCCAGTTAAATTAGGAAAATTTAGGAGAGGCACTCTTCCCAAAGGTAAATTTATTAAAGAACCAAAGAGATTTGTTACCTTACCGCCAAGAGTTTTAGAGATGAAAAAAGAATTATTAAGAAAAATTGAGCGGATAAAAGAATTCTCCGAAAAAAGCAAAATAAACCCCTTCTACGGGATGGCTTCCCGAAGAAAGGGGATAGGGATTATCGCATCTGGGATTTCTTACTTATATGTAATGGAAGCCTTAAAGGAATTAAATATTAATCTGCCGGTTTTTAAACTGGGCTTTTTTTATCCTCTACCAGAAAAGAAAATTAAGAATTTCATTAAGAGTTTCAAAAAAGTTTTAGTGGTAGAAGAACTCGACTCTTACCTTGAAAGGGAAATTGAAAGATTAACTAGAGATGTTAATCCCGAGCTCCAAATTTTTGGTAAAAATTTAATTCCCGAAGTTGGCGAACTAAAACCAGAAATTGTTACCGCAGCCATCGCCAAATTTACAAATAAAAAATTCAATATTCAACATTTACCCTTAAATATTCCAATTCCCAAACGTTTTCCTCAGCTCTGCCCCGGTTGTCCTTATTGGTTTGTTTTTGCTGCAGTCAAAAAAGCAGTAGATACAAAAAAAGTAATTTTTGGCGGTGACATTGGTTGTTATATGCTATTTGGTTTACCCCCAATAAATATCCAAGATTACCTTTTTTGTATGGGTTCTTCAGTCGGAATTGCTCACGGAATTAAAAAAGCTACTGGTCAGAAGCTGATTACCTTTATTGGTGACTCTACTTTTTTTCATGCTGGCATTCCCGCCGTGATTAATGCTGTTTTTAACAAATCAAATCCTTTAATAATAATTTTGGATAACCAAACGACGGCAATGACCGGCCACCAACCCCACCCCGGAGCCCCCCAAGACAAAAACCCAATAGAAATAGAAGATATTGTTAAGGCCTGCGGGGTAAAAAATCTAAGAGTAATTGATCCCATAAATCAAAAAGAATTCGTCACCGCAATTAAAGAATTTTTAGAAAAAAAAGAAGTTTCGGTCATTGTCGCTCGAAGACCATGTATCCAGATAAAAAAATAAATCAATTTAATACCTTAGTTGTTGGCACTGGTGGCCAGGGGCAAATTACTCTTTTACAGATTTTATCTGAAGCTGTCCTATTGGAAGGTTACGATGTAAAAACTTCGGAACTCCATGGTTTATCTCAACGAGGTGGTTCAGTTGAGGTCCATTTTAGGTTTGGGAAAAAGATTTTTTCTCCTTTAGTTTCTCAAGGGAAGGCAGATTTAATTTTGGGCTTGGAAATGCAAGAATCTTTAAAAGCTTGTTGTTACGCCAATTCCAAAACCAATTTCTTGGTTAATAAATATATTGTTCCAATTCCTTTAGTAAAAAACCTAACCGAAAAAGAAATTTTGGATAATCTTAAAAAAATCAGCAAGAACGTCTTTTTAATTCCGGCAGACGATATTTGTCAGAAAGAATTGGGAACGGGTGTTGTTGCCGGAGTTTATTTAATAAGTTTAGCTTCATTTAAGAAACTGATTCCAATTAAACCCGTCTCAATTTTGAAAGCTATCAAAAAAATAATTCCAGAAAAATATCTGGAATTAAATCTTAAAACTTTTGAACTCGCGAGCGACAGCGAAGCGGTGAAATGAACTTTAGTTCATTGAGCTGGCTAAAAGCTAAATTTTTTCAATCTGGGCCCCAAGTTTTTTTAATTTCTCTTCAATTTTTTCGTGGCCCCTTTCAATTTGAGAAATATTTTCAATCAGAGTTTTTTCTTTCGAAATTAAACCGGCTAAAATTAGAGCAGCACCCGACCTAATATCGGTGGCGCTTATTTTATTTCCAATTAACTCTTGCCTTCCAAAGATTAGAGCCCGGTGAGGATCAGTAATTTCTATATCGGCCCCCATTTTTCTTAATTCGTGTAAGTGCTGGAACCGATTTTCGTATAAAGGGTCGTGAATTAAACTTTTGCCTTGAGCCTGGGTTAATAAAACCGAAGTTTGGGGCTGTAAATCGGTTGGAAAACCAGGATAAGGTAAAACCTGAATTTTCGTCGGTTTAAATTCAGTAGATTTTCTGACTAAGATTTCATTTTTACCAATTTCAAAATTTACTCCGATTTCCTTCATTTTTTCTAAAAACATTGTTAAATGATCAGGATTGATATTTTTTATTTTTCCCGCTCCGCCAGTTATGGAGAGAGCAATTAAAAAAGTTCCGATTTCTAAAAGATCAGGGCAAATCGAAAAGTTAGCTCCCGAAAGTTTTTCTTTTCCTTCCATCTCAATAATGTGCGTTCCTATCCCTTCAATTTTTAATCCACATTTTTCTAAAAATTTTCCTAAATCTTGTACTTGCGGCTCAGCGGCAGCAATTTCAATTTTTGTTTTTCCTTTAGTTAAAGCAGCTAGCATCATTAAATTTTCGGTAGCCGTAACGGAAAACTCTTTTAAAACAATTCTTTTTCCTATTAAATTTTCTGGTGCTTCAAAACGATAAAAACCACCTTTTTCCTCAATCTTAACCCCAAAATCCTTTAGAGCTTCAAGGTGAGTTCCGATTGGCCGAAGACCAATTTTATCTCCACCCGGATGAGGAACCTTGAACTTTTTAAATCTGGCCAAAAGAGGCCCAATCAGTAAAACCGAGACCCTCATTTTTTCAAATAAATCAGCTGGAATTTTCTCTGGATTAATATTTTCAGGATTGATTTTTATTGTTTTTTCTCCCAGCCATTCGATTTCAGCCCCCATTTGTTTTAAAATTTCAATATGGTCTAAAACGTCAGAAACTAAAGGTAAATTATCAATAATCGATTCTTCTTCAGTTAATAAAGTAGCAGCCAGTATTGCTCCGGCTGCATTCTTATAGCCCGAAATTTCCACTTCACCAGAAAGAGGAATGCCACCTTTTATGAGAAATTTATCAGCCATAGATTTTGACCTTGAGTTAATTTTAGTTTACGATAAAAATTAGAATATGTCAAAGCCGATAAAAAAAATTGTCTGTCTCGGAGGTGGGACAGGTGTCTCGGTGGTTTTATCTGGGTTTAAAAAATATCCTTTAGATTTAACTGCTATAGTCACCGTGTTTGATAGCGGAGGCTCGAGCGGTAAATTGAGAAAAGAACTTGGTATTTTGCCTTCGGGAGACGTAAGGCAATGTTTGGTCGCTTTATCTAATGAGACCAATTTCAATGATCTTTTTCATTATCGATTTGGAAAAGGCACACTAAAGGGGCATAATTTTGGCAATCTTTTAATTGCCGCAGCGACAGAATCTACGGGGGGCCTAGATAAAGCCATTGATAAAATAAGTAAAATTTTAAATATTAAAGGTAAAGTAGTTCCAGTAACTTTAGATAGGGCAGATATAATAGCCATATTAAAAAACAATAAGAAAATAAAGGAAGAAGAAAAAATTATCAATTATCCCTGTCTGTCTAAAGTAGGCATTAAAAAACTATTTTTAAAACCTGAAGTTAAAGCTAATCCTAAAGCAATTTCAGTAATACAAAACGCAGATTTAATCATTGTTACTCCGGGAAAATTTTATACTAGCATCATGCCCATTTTTTTAGTTAAAGGCATTTCAGCAGCTATTCGTAAATCACGAGCTAAGAAAGTTTTTGTTTGCAATTTAATGACCCAAGTAGGAAATACAGATAACTTCAGCGTTATAGATTTTCTAACAATTTTGGAAAAATATTTAGGCAAGGATGTTATTAATTATGTGATTTTTAATACAGGAAAATTATCTTTCCAAAAATTGAAAGAAGTTAAAAAAGTTTTTCCCAGAGCAGATTTTATAAGGTACGACAAGGGCTTGTTAAAAAAGAAAAATTTTATCGGAGCCGATCTTTTAGATAAAAATATTAAAAAATTAAATCCAGCCGACATTTTTGTCAGGGGAGCAAATCAAAGAACAATGGTTCTCCACAACTCTCAAAAATTAGCAAAAATATTATTAAATCTATGCAAGCGGTAATTTTAGCAGCCGGCGAAAGCTCGAGATTTTGGCCACTTAATCAAAGACATAAAAGCCTCCTGAAAATAATGGGTCGGCCTTTGATTTGGCATACAATTGAAGGTTTAAAGCGGGTAGGGACAAATGATTTAGTAATTATTCAAGGTCCAAAAAAGGATGTAGAAGAGGAACTTAAAAATTATAATTTAGGATTGAATACTCATTATGTTATCCAGGAAACGCCAAAAGGAATGGGAGACGCCATTTTTCAGGCCAGAGATTTTTTAAAAGAACAATTTTTTGTTTCAAACGCTGAAAGAATTGACGGTGGAAGATACGCAGAATTTTTGTTTGGAAAACAAAAACCATCTGGTATTAACCTTGTTTTGTTCGGAATCCAAACAGATAAACCTTGGCTTTTTGGAATTGCTGATTTGGATGGTGATAAAGTAAAAAATATTATTGAAAAACCAGAAAAAGGAAAAGAACCATCGGATATTAGAGTAATTGGAACTTATCTTTTACCTAAAAACTTTTTAGATTATTATAAACGAGTTTCCAAACACCAATATGCTTTTGAAGATACCCTAAGTTTATATATGAAAGAAAATGATGTTCGTCTAGTTACCACACAGATGGAAGTCCCTTCTTTAAAATATATTTGGGACTTATTTAGAACGAATAAATTATTAATGGATAAATTTTTAAGAACAGAAATTAAAAAATCAGCCAAAATTTCAAAAAACGTTGTAATTGAAGGGAATGTTTATATTGGCGAAAATACAAAAGTTTTTGAAGGAGCAGTAATTAAAGGACCTTGTTATATTGGAGATAATTGTGTTATCGGAAACAATTCCTTAATTCGAGAATATACTAATTTAGAAAACAACGTTCTAATCGGCGCTTTTGCCGAAGTGACGAGGTGTGTTTTTCAAGAAGATGTTCATATTCATTCCGGTTATTTTGGCGATTCAATTTTTGGCAGAGGTTGCCGATTAGGGGCAGGAACAATTACTGCCAATGTTAAAATTGATAGGGAAGAGATAAAATCAGTTATCCGAGCGCAGCGAAGGATGGAGATGAACGAATGTTCAGCGACTGTTAAGGGAGAAAAGATTAAAACTGGTTTAGATTCTTTGGGCTGCATTATGGGAGAAAATACCAAAACTGGAATTAATTGCTCTTTAATGCCTGGTATTTTGATTGGTTCAAATTGCGTCCTTGGTCCAAATTCGGTTGTCTTTGGAAACATTGAAGACAATGCCACTTTTTATACCGAATTTAAGGGCGTTAAACAATAAATTTTCCCCTTGGCTTCATGTCCCTGTTTTCTCGGCAGGGCTTTTTTTGTGATATACTAAAACAATGTCAATCCTGAGAGTAGACCAAAGAAACTTACAAACAATAGTTAAAATGATGGTAAAATCAATTAAACAGGGGGAAGTCATGGTCTGTCCAACTGATACAGTTTATGGGCTGATAGCTGACGCTACTAATGAAAAATCAGTAAAAAAACTTCTAAAAATAAAAAAGCGTAACGCTCAAAAACCCATTCCGATTTTTGTCAAGGACCTAAAAACAGCCAAAAAGTTCGCTTTAATTAATAAAAACAAGGAAAAATTTTTAAAAAAAGTCTGGCCAGGAAAAGTGACAGTAGTTTTAAAGAGGAAAAAGATAAAAACAAGTCTATATGGAATTGCTAAAAAAACAATTGGTCTTCGAATCCCAGATTACAAATTACTGAATGTTTTACTTAAAAAATTGAATTTTCCCTTAGCTGAAACTTCGGCAAATATTTTTGGCAAACCAGCTTCAAACAATATTAAAGAAGTCATTTCTCAGTTCAAAAATCAAAAATTTCAATCAGATTTAATTGTTGATGCCGGAAATTTAAAACCTGGTAAGCCATCGATAGTCTTAGATCTGACAATCTGGCCACCAAAAATTTTGAGACTATGAAAATTCTTGCTATTGATACCTCTTGCGATGATACTTCTATCGCCTTAATCAAAGCTGAGAAAACCCATTTCAAAATTTTATCCAATATTATCTCTTCCCAGATTAAAATCCATAAAAAATGGGGAGGGGTAGTACCAACCTTAGCCAAAAGAGAGCATCAGAAAAACCTACCCCTAGTATTTAAAAAAACTTTAAATAAGGCTAAATCCGCTAGCCGGCGGACAAAAATTGATTTAGTTGCCGTAACTATAGGTCCGGGGTTGGAACCCTGTTTATGGATGGGAGTAAATTTTGCCAAAGACTTAGCAAAGAAGTTGAATTTAAAAATCATTCCGATAAATCATATTGAAGCCCATATCCTCGCCAACTGGCTTAGGCCGATTGGCGAAAATTTCAAAAATATTTTTCCGGCGATTTGTCTGGTTGTTAGTGGGGGTCATACTCAACTGATTTTGATAAGAGAGGTTGGGAAATACAAAATCCTTGGGGAAACCCGTGATGATGCCGCTGGAGAATGCTTTGATAAAGCGGCCAGAATTTTGGGTTTAGGTTATCCCGGTGGCCCCATTATTTCAAAATTAGCTAAAAAAATAAATAATGGAAGTCGGACTTCCATTATTTTGCCGAGGCCGATGATGTATCAGAAGAATTATGATTTTAGCTTTTCTGGATTAAAAACGGCAGTTTTATATGATTTTCGCGCCCAATCTCCGAAAATCAGAACGTCAAAAAAATATATTCAAGAAATGTGTTCTGAAACCCAGCAGGCAATAATTGATGTTTTAATTAAAAAAACAATCAGAGCAGCCAGGGAATTTAGAGCCAAAGCAGTAATTCTTGGTGGGGGAGTTGCCGCCAACGAGGAATTAAGAAAACAATTCAGAGAAATCATTAAAAAAAATTTCCCAAATACTAAATACTTAATACCTCGTCCTAAATTCTGTACCGATAATGCGGCAATGATAGGGGTAACTGCTTATTTTCATCAAAAAGAAGCAACAAAGAATTGGCAAGAGATAAAAGTTAATGCTAATCTTAAAATATGAATATGCAAAATCTAAAGAGAGTCGATACCCAAATTGCAAAATTAATTAAAAAAGAAGAAAGACGCCAGGCAGAGACCCTCGATTTAATTGCTTCAGAAAATTATCCTTCCAAAGCGGTTCGGGAAGCCCTAAGTTCAATTTTTGTGGCTAAGTATTCTGAAGGTCGCCCTTATAAAAGATATTATGCCGGGATGGAAAATGTTGATAAATTAGAGACCTTAGTTGAAGAAAGAGCAAAAAAAGTTTTTAAATTAAATCCTAAAAAATGGGTAGTTAATGTTCAACCTCTTTCTGGGGCACCAGCCAATTATGAGATTTTGCGGAGCCTAGTAACATTACATGAAAAAATTCTATGTTTACATCTTCCCCACGGCGGCCACCTAAGTCAAGGAGACAAAGCTTCTTTGACTGGTCATGATTTTAAGCCTATTTATTATTATTTAGATAAGAACGGTTTCTTGGATTATAAGGAGATTGAAAAATTGGCCATCAAAGAGAAACCAAAGTTAATTATGGCAGGTTATACCGCTTATCCAAGGAAAGTCGATTTCAGAAAATTTGGAAAAATTGCTAAAAAAGTTGGAGCTTATCTTTTAGCAGATACATCTCATATTACTGGTTTGATTATTGGCGGAGTGCATCCAAATCCCTTTCCTTGGGCTGATGTTTTAATGACAACTACCCACAAAACCCTAAGAGGTCCGCGAGGAGCAATGATTATTTGTAGAAAAGAATTAGAAAAGAAAATCTTTCCCAAAGTTTTTCCTGGAATGCAGGGTGGTCCTCATGAGCATACTATTTGCGCCATTGGGGTGGCTTTAAAAGAAGCGATGAGCCCAAAATTCAAAAAATACGCTGTTCAGATTATTAAAAATTCCAAAGTTCTAGCAGCTGAACTTAAAAAATACAACTTTAATTTAGTTTCTGGCGGGACTGATAATCACTCAGTTTTAATTGATTTAAGAAATAAAAATATCGCTGGCAAACTCGCTCAAGAGCTGCTGGAAAAAGCCGGGATAGTTGTTAGCAGAAGCACCATCCCTTACGATCCTAATCCACCTTATTATCCCTCAGGAATTCGGTTAGGAACACCAGCGATAACTACCAGAGGGATGAAAGAAAAAGAGATGAAAAAGATTGCATTCTGGATTAATGAAGTTGTTTCTAACCCGAAATCAGTTCAAAAAATCCGAAAAGAAGTCAAAAAATTCTGTCTTAAATTTCCTATACCATGAAACTTCTTGATGGAAAAAAGTTATCAGAGAAAATTTTAGGAGACATTAAAGGAGAGATCAAAAAGAGAAAATTAAAATTAACTTTAGCCGTGGTTCAGATTGGCGAGAATCCAGTTTCTCAAATCTTTATTAATCAAAAGAAAAAAGCCTGTGAGAAGGTTGGTATTAATTTTAGGTTGTTTAAATTTCCAGTAAAAGTCAGCGCCCCAAGATTAAAGAAAGAAATTAAAAAAATTGTTAGAAATCCGGCTAATTCAGGAATAATTATTCAGTTGCCTTTGCCTAAAAAATTTCTTCCTGAAGAATTTCTAAATTTAATTCTTGAAGAAAGGGATATTGACGTTCTCTCAGAGGAAAGTTTAGGAAAGTTTTATCAAGGAACCTTGAAAATTCTGCCGCCGACGGTTAATGGAATTTTACGTCTCTTGAAAAATTACAAAATTGAACTAAAGGGAAAAGATGTTGTAGTGATAGGGGCAGGAAGATTAGTTGGCTTTCCTTTAGCTATTCAACTTTTGAAAGAAAAAGCCACCCTTTCAGTTTTAAATGAATTTACCAAAGACGCCCTTTCTTTTACTAAAAAAGCCGACATTGTAATTTCTGGAGTGGGCAGGCCGGATTTAATAAAAAGTAAGATGGTGAAAAGGGGGGTAGTTATTATTGATGCAGGGTCGGCTATGAAAAAAGGAAAATTAGTGGGCGATGTTGATTTTAAAAGTATTGGCCAAAAAGCAAGCTATATTACCCCGGTTCCTGGCGGCGTCGGCCCAATGACCGTCGCTTGCTTGCTTGAGAATTTAATACGGCTTCACAAAAGATAAAGATAATTTTTTTCAAAAAATAAAACCCTGCATTTCTGCAGGTTTTTTTAAAATTTCTTAAATTATGCCGCGGGTGGGACTCGAACCCACATGGGATTACTCCCAGACGATTTTGAGTCGCCTCTGTAAACCAATTCCAGCACCGCGGCCTATTTTATTAAAATTTATCAATTTTTAAGCTAATCGTCAATTAAAAATTAGCTTTTATTTTTTATAATCGCATTCTTTATTAGAACATTTTATTTGTTTGCGTTTTGTTTCTACCAAAAGTGCTCCGCATTTTGGACATTTTTCTCCGGTAGGTTTATCCCACAAGGCAAAATTACATTTTGGCCAATTGGAACAGCCATAAAAAATTTTTCTTTTTTTAGTTCTTTTTTCAACTATTTTTCCATTTTTACATTTTGGGCATTTAATTCCTAAAATATTTTCCTCTAAAGATTCAGTATGTTTACATTTGGGAAACTTAGAACAGGCGTAGAATTTCCCAAATTTCCCCAATCTGATTAAAAGAGGAGCGCCACATTTGGGACAAATTTTTTCGGTTGGTTTTTCAGTGAATTCTTTTTTTGAAACTTCCTGATATTTCTGTTTTAAATTTTCTTCAAAAGGTTCATAAAATTCCTCTAAAACCTCTATCCATTTTCTTCGACCTTCGGCAATTTTATCTAAATCCTCTTCCATTTCAGCGGTAAATTTAATATCAACATTTTTTGGAAAGTGACTGACTAAAAGATCGTTAACCACTACTCCGATTTCGGTTGGCTGGAATCTTCTTTCGGCATTTTTCTCAATATAATTTCTTTCTTGAATTGTAGATAAAATAGGAGCATAAGTTGAAGGCCGACCAATTCCATTTTCTTCAAGGACTTTAATTAAAGTGGCTTCAGTATATCGAGGCTTAGGCTGGGTAAAATGTTGAGAAGGTATTAATTTTATTAGCTCTAAGATTTCTTCTTTTTTCAAAGGTGGTAATTCAGTTTCCGCGAATTTAATCGGATATACTTTTAAAAATCCGTCAAACTTTAAAATTTGGCCCGTTGCCCGAAATATATAATTCTTTGCCGAAATATCAATAGTTGTCGAGTCAAAAATAGCTTGGCTCATTTGACAAGCAATGAATCTTTGCCAGATAAGGTCGTAAAGCTTTAATTGATTCTGGTCTAGTTTTACTGATTCTGGTGTTCTCTCCGGATAAGTAGGCCTGATTGCCTCGTGGGCTTCCTGGGCTCTACCTTTGGCTTTATATCTTCTCAAAAACCCTGCCCAATATTCTTTACCATAATGCTTACTAATGAATTTTTTAGCCGAAAATAAGGATTGGTCAGAAAGATTTAAAGAATCGGTCCGGTGATAGGTGATAAAACCTCTTTCATAAAGTTGCTGAGCAATTTGCATTGTAAACTTTGCCGGGAAATGAAATCTTTTCCAGGATTCCTGCTGTAGGGTGGAAGTGGTAAATGGAGGTAAAGGATTTCTTTTTACTTCTTTTTTTTCAACGTTTATAACCTTGTATACGCAAGCTTCCGAAGGAAGCGAAGCTCCTTTTAAATCTTTGACAATTTTATCAGCTTCTTTCTTTGTTTTAATTCCCAATTTTGGAATGACTTTTCCATTCTTTTTAATTAATAAAGCTTCAAATTCAGCTGATAGAGGTCCGGCCTCTATTGGTTTTTTAAGGAGAGCGACGATGCTCCAGTATTCTTGAGGGACAAAATTTTTAATTTCTCTCTCCCGTTCAACCACCAATCTCACTGTTACCGATTGGACTCTTCCGGCCGAAAGACCTCTGGCAACTTTTTTCCATAAAAAAGGAGAGAGTTTGTAACCAACAATTCTATCTAAGATTCTTCTTGCCTGCTGAGCATCAACTAAATTCATATCGATTTTTCTCGGATTTTTTAGGGCTTCTTCAATTGCCGGCTTAGTGATTTCATGAAAGACAATTCTCTGATAAGGTTTCTGACTGTTTAAATTTAAAATCTGAGTTAAGTGCCAGGCGATTGCTTCTCCCTCTCTATCCTCATCAGTGGCAATGACAGCCAAACCAGCTTTTTTTACCACTTCTTTTAAAAGCTGAATTATTTTTTTTGATTTTTTAGGAATAATATATTTTGGCTTAAAATCATTTTCCGTTTCTACTCCAAATTCACTCTTTGGCAAGTCTCGAATATGACCCATGGTTGCAAGCACTTGGTATTCTTTACCAAGAAATCGTTTTAGAGTTATTGATTTTGTTGGACTTTCAACGATGACTAATCGCATATATGTTTCCTCCTAAATTTTTTACTTTATCCTTTATTTCTAAAACAGCTAAGGTGCCAGCTACCTTAGTTACTGAAAGCTTTGTTTTCTCAATAATTTTATCGACATCCAAAGCCTCCTCTTTTAAAACTCCTAAAATTAGATTTTCTTCATCATTTTCACCTTTTACAACTCTATTAATTTCGGAAATCGATAGATTTAGATTTAATTCCTTTAAAATATCATTAGCATTTTCAACTAGCTTCGCTCCCTGTTTAATTAAATAATGACAACCTTTTGAATTTAAAGAATGGATTGGTCCGGGGATAGCGAAGATTTTTCTTCCTTGTTTTTTAGCCCAATTAGCCGTAATTAAAGCCCCCGATTTTTGTTTAGCCTCAATTATTAAAACCCCCAGAGATAATCCGGAGATTATCCGATTTCTTTTGGGAAAAGTGAATTCAGAGCCATGAGTTCCTGGAGGATATTCGGAGATCAGGCCCCCACCTAATTCTAAAATTTTCCTAGCTAATTTTAAATTTTCTTGAGGATATATACTTTTTTCATCAATTCCGGTTCCCAAAACAGCAATTGTTCTTTTTCCACGCTCGAGCGTGGCTTGATGAGCTAAACTATCAATCCCGGGCGCTAAACCACTGACAATTGTTAATCCGGCTTCAGCCAAATCCCCAGCAATTTCCAAAGCGATTTCCTTTCCATAGGCAGAACACCTTCTGGTTCCGACAACGGCAAAGCAATTTTCCTCAGCCAAAATTTCCCCTCTTAGATAAAGAATTTCTGGCGGGTCCTTAATTTCTTTCAAAAGTTTCGGATAATTCTTATCTTTAATAGAAATTGTTTTAATCACGTTTTTTAACTTTAACACCCCGTTTTTATTTTTTCTATAGCTTCGGGGCAGGTTTGGCAATTCTTAATTTCTCTATACTTTCTGAAAGCATCTGACAATACAGATTAAGTCCGACTGAGTTTATATTTCCCGATTGTTCTTTGCCTAAAATGTTGCCGGCGCCGCGGATTTCTAAATCTTTCAAGGCAATTTTGTAACCCGAACCCAATTCCTCAGCTTCTTTCAAAGCCTCTAATCTCATTTCGGCTTTTTCGGAAAGATGGCCCCCGTAGAAAAAGTAGGCAAAAGCTTGAATACGTGAACGACCAATTCTGCCTCTAATTTGGTAAGCTTCAGCCAAACCCAGTCTGGTGGCGTCAGCTACAATTAAAGTATTAACATTTGGTAAATCCAAACCATTTTCAATAATCGTAGTAGTTATCAAAACATCAATTTTTCTATTCTGAAAATCAGCCATTACTTTAACTAACTCCTTTTCTTTTAACCTTCCGTGGGCGATGCCAATCCGCCAACTGGCGGATGCTTTGGCGCTTAAATTTTCTAAAAATTTTCTCGCTGCCTCAATTGTTTCTACCCGATTATGTAAATAATATATTTGGCCTTTCCTTTTCAATTCATTTTTAATTGCTTCTTTAATAGTTTTCTCATTCCAAGTCAAAATAAAAGTTTTAACTGAGAGTCTGCCGGCTGGAGGAGTTTGAATTAAACTAATATTTTTCAAAGAAGATAAGGCCAAATAAAGAGTTCTGGGAATAGGGGTGGCTGAAAGAGATAAGACATCAAGAGAAGCTCTGATTTTCTTTAATTTTTCTTTTTGCCCAACCCCAAATCTCTGTTCATCATCAACAATTAATAATCCCAGGTTTTTAAATTCTACATCTTTTGATAAAACTCGATGGGTTCCCACCGCTACATCGATTAAACCTGCTTTTAAACCCTCAACTATCTCCATCTGTTCTTTCTTCGATTGAAGTCGAGACAACACCCCGACTTTAATTGGCAGATGATTCAACCTTTCTTTAAAATTTTGAAAATGCTGATTAGCTAAAATAGTAGTTGGGCAAATCATTGTTACTTGAAAACCTGATTTTACTGCTTTTATCATTGCCCGTAAGGCCACTTCAGTTTTGCCAAAACCAACATCACCGCAGACAATTCTGTCCATTGGTCTCTGGCCTTCCAAGTCATTTTTAATATCTTCAATGGTCTGAATTTGATCTGGAGTTTCTTGATATTGAAAACTGGAAGTTATTTTTGCATCTATTTCATCTTCCGGTAAATAGGGTGGTCGAGTAGTAATGTCTCTTTTGGCATAAATTTCCAAAAGCTCTCTGGCTAATTTTTCTGCCCCTTCTTTAATTTTTTTCTTCGTCTTTTGCCAAAGAGAAGAACCAAGTCTGGAAATTTTCGGCTCAATAAAACCAATATATCTTGATAGTTTTCTTTCAAGTCCAACCGGCACAAAAAGCTTATCACCAGCTGCATATTCTAATTGATAATATTGTTCATGGTCCATTGTTAATCGTTGACCATAAATTCCGATTCCGTGGTCCAAATGAACTAGATAATCCCCGGTCTTCAACCCTTTCAGGTCAGAGAATATCCTTTGAGATTTTAATTTCTTTTTTAAAATTTCTTTAGCCGCTTTTTCATCATCAATTTTTATAGGAAGCCGGAGAATTTCTTCAATTTTATTTCCAAAAAAATCAAAACGGATGGCCTGATTTAAATTTATTGGGAAAACATCAATTATTTCTCCCCGCCGAGAGAATTCTCCCACTTCAGAAACTCTGAGCACTTTTTCATAACCCATTTCATCTAATTTTCTTAAAAATTGATAAAAATTATAATTTTGTTTTTTTTCTAAATATAGAATATTGTCCTCAAAAAAAGATTGAGTTGTCCTAGCTTTTATAATCTTTTGAAGATTGTTTTCAAACCAAAAACTCCCCTTTTCCAAAAAGTAGGGGGTGATAGCGCAGATTAAAACCTTATCAGTAGAACTTCGCCTTGACAAATCCATCTAGTTTAGTATAATATATTATTTAGCAGGCATTGTCAAAGATTTTGACACTCCTAATCTGTCTGGGAGTTAAAAGCTAAGATAATCCCTCCTTATTTCTTA
>Ga0307438_1000335_pt1 | contig 37729 bp, 27 predicted proteins | sample SalMarWE160110MG_FD_202144 | JGI IMG/M metagenome (GOLD analysis project Ga0307438, IMG submission 202144) | Salt marsh sediment microbial communities from the Plum Island Ecosystem LTER, Massachusetts, United States - WE1603-110 | ecosystem: Environmental > Aquatic > Marine > Intertidal zone >... | reverse complement strand
TTTACCGGTGCAAGTATAAATGCGGTAACCCGTAGCGGCGATAACACATTTAAAGCTTCAGTGTACACATATATTCGTCCCGAATCCTTTACGGGTAACACTGTTGACGGCAATGAGGTTTCAGGTGCAAATGACAGAAGCTCACAAAATTATGGCATCCGTGTAGGGGGTCCGATAATCACAAATTAACATTCCGGTACAACGATGTTGTGGGTACATCAGACCAGCAGACGAATCGCAACAGCGGCCCTCCCAATAATTTGCGCAATTCAGGTCGTATCAGCAGCCAGTCTCTGGCTTTCTCAAATGCCTTTTACGGATTCAAGAATACTGTTCGTTCAATAACCAGTGAGCTAAACAGTACTTTCGGCACTATTTTTTCCAATAAGCTGCTTGCCAGTTATACATTCATTCAGGATACGCGTACCAGTAACTCAGACCTGTTCCCGTTTGTTCTTCCGCAATTCATACATCCGGGAAGGAACCACGTACTATCGTTATGCTTCGGTTGATGACTTTATTAACAGTGCCGATCCCATCGGATTCGGGGTTACATACGGTTATAATGGTGTTGATGCACCCGGTGTTTATGGCACTTTTGGTTTTGCAGCATTGTATGCCCAGGACGAGTGGAAGGTAGTTCCAAATATGAAATTAACCTTTGGGGCACGTCTTGAACTTCCTCTCTATCTGGATGAACTGGAAGATAATCCGGCAATCTCAGCTCTTACCTTATGATCCTGCCGGCACAATGACCGGACCGGATAATCGTCTTTACTGGACTACCAATAAGATCGTCTCTTCTGTGAGTAATGCAATGGAACTTAGCAATACCAATAAGGGTTATCAATACTCATTCACAGCACAGCTAACCAAGAATTTCAGCAAAGGATTTGCGGGGATGTTTGCTTATACTTATACAATGGCAAAAGATATTACTTCCAATCCGGGATCGGCAGCCTACTCAGCTTACTCTTCAAACACTGCTGCGGGTAGTCTGAATGATCCGGAACTCAGTTATTCCAATTTTGCTACTCCGCACAAGCTGATAGGTAATGTTTCTTATCGTATCGAATATGCGAAAATATTTGCAACTACATTTTCGCTGGTTTACCAGGGTTACCAGACAGGCCGGTGGTCATATACCTATTCCAATGATCTTAATGGAGACGGGATATCATCTGATTTATTGTACATACCGGCGAACTCATCAGAGATCTCATTTGCAGGCTATGGCGGGATGTCTGCGCAGGAGCAGCAAAATGCATTCTGGGACTATGTGAACAGCAATAAATATCTGAGTGCACATAAAGGCGAGTATGCTGAGCGTTTTGGTCATTTAGAGCCCTGGATACACAGGTTCGATGCAAAATTGCTGCAGGATATCTTTTCAGATTTCGGAACTGACAGAGAGTATACCCTGCAGGTAAGTGTTGACTTCCTTAATGTGGGAAATCTGATAAATGATAAATGGGGTACTTATACCTATAATCCACTGGCAAGCTACGACAACATCCGTCCTTTGACAGTAGTTACCGGAGGAACATCAACCACAGAACCTGTCTACAGACTTAATGCAACATCTCTGGAAGATTTCGAGAATAAAACAACCCTTAGAAAAGACATTAGTACATCCAGTACCTGGGGTTGCCTTCTTGGGATCAGGCTTATTTTCTAGGTTTTAAACCATCCCGTTGGTAAATATTGTAGAGATGCGCAAATTGCGCGTCTCTACTTTTTTTATACAGTATGACATGATTTTAACAGGGCCACAATGTCCAGATAATGAGCGACATAACACTGTTTTAAATTTTAAAAAACAGATAAACAAAGTGTTATGTTTTGGTTAATAACTCTTCTGTCAAATGTTAATAAACTTAAATTTTTTGTCTTGTTTAGAGAAAAGTGCTTGTCTAAATTAGCAAATACCCGCTTTAAATATCAGTGGCCGTTTAATCTCTTAATAATCAGAGGCTAACAGAATTATTTTTTAAGATATGGGAGAACTATTTGTTCAGGGGTCTGCTATTGCAGAAGAAAAAAGTCCGGAAGAGCAGTCAGCACCGGGAAACCAGAAAAAGGTTCCCGGCAAGGATAATCCGGGCTCAAAGGGAAAGCCGATGGAAAAAGTCATCTATTCACATGATGAGGCTGTAGAGGCGAGTAATGAATATTTCTGTGGTGATGAACTGGCTGCGAGAGTCTGGGCAAATAAGTATGCTCTTAAGGACTCCTTCGGGAACCTCTATGAAAAAACACCCGATGAAATGCATCGCCGGTTGGCACGTGAAATACGCAAAGTGGAATTGAAATATAAGAATCCGTTACCAGAGAATCTTATATACAGTGTTCTTAAAGATTTCAAATATATTGTTCCGCAGGGCGGACCAATGACCGGAATAGGTAATGAATATCAGATAGCTTCTTTATCGAATTGTTTTGTCATTGGTAATGAGGGATCCTCGGACTCATATGGAGGAATAATGAAAATCGACCAGGAACAGGTTCAGCTTATGAAACGCCGAGGTGGAGTTGGTCATGACCTGTCGCACATACGTCCCAAAGGAACTCCGGTATTGAACAGTGCACTCACATCAACAGGTGTGGTGCCTTTTATGGAAAGATACTCCAACTCGACACGTGAAGTGGCTCAGGATGGCAGAAGGGGCGCTCTGATGCTTTCTATCTCAATTAAGCACCCTGATTCAGAAAAGTTTATTGATGCCAAACTTGAAAGTGGCAAGGTGACAGGCGCCAATGTCTCAGTGAAGCTGACTGACGAATTCATGGAAGCTGTTGAGAATAAAACGCTTTTCAGACAACAGTATCCTATTGATTCAGATAATCCGAAGTTTCTGAAAGATATAGATGCAGTCCAGTTATGGAGTAAAATAATTCATAATGCGTGGAAATCAGCTGAACCGGGGGTTCTGTTCTGGGATACAATAATCAGGGAGAGTGTCGCCGATTGTTATGCTGATCTTGGATATGCAACAGCATGTACCAATCCTTGCGGTGAAATACCTTTATGCCCGTATGACAGTTGCAGGCTGCTGGCTATAAATCTTTATGGTTATGTGAAGGATCCGTTCACCGAAAAGGCAAAATTTGATTTTGAGCTTTTTAGGGAACATGTAGGACTGGCTCAGAGAATAATGGATGACATTATAGATCTTGAGCTTGAAAAGATCGATGTAATTCTGGAAAAAATTGATGCCGATCCTGAAGCAAATGAGTTGAAACTTGTTGAAAGAAATCTTTGGAAAAATATCAGAAAGAAATCAGAGGAAGGAAGAAGAACAGGCATAGGGATAACTGCTGAAGGTGATATGCTGGCAGCCCTGGGACTGAGATATGGAAGTGATGAAGCAACTAATTTTTCTGTTGAAGTTCATAAAACTCTTGCACTCGAAGTATATAAATCATCAACCTACCTTGCAAAGGAGAGAGAACCCTTTGCAATATATGATGCAGAACGCGAGAAAAATAATCCGTTCATTATCAGGCTTAAAGAAGCAGATCCTGTTATGTATAATAACATGCTGAAATACGGTCGCAGAAACATCGCCCTTCTGACAATAGCACCAACAGGGACAACCAGTCTTATGACCCAGACCACTTCAGGAATTGAACCTGTCTTCTCTGCCTTTTACAAGAGAAGGCGGAAAGTCAATCCCAATGATAAAGATACCAGGGTGACCTTTCAGGATGAGGTAGGAGACTCATGGGAAGAATTTAACGTTTTTCATCATAAGTTTCTTGACTGGTTAAAGATAAATGGATATGATCCTGATGAAGTTAAAAGGATGAGAGATGAAGAGATTGAGTCAATAGTTGCAAAATCACCTTACTATAAGGCAACAGCAAACGATGTGGACTGGATCGCTAAAGTAAAAATGCAGGGCGCAATTCAGAAATGGGTAGATCATTCAATAAGCGTTACAATAAACCTGCCTGCTGATGTTAAAGAAGAGCTAGTTAGCGAACTTTATCTTACAGCCTGGAAATCAGGATGTAAGGGGGCAACTGTATACAGGGACGGATCAAGAAACGGCGTACTTGTTGCAGGAAAGAATGAGATCAGGGCTGAAAGACCCAAACGGCCGAAAGTGCTTGATTGTGATATTCTAAGGTTTAACATTAATGAAGATAAATGGGTGGCTTTTGTCGGCCTGAAAGATGGCCGGCCCTATGAAATATTTACAGGCCTGGCAGACGAAGAGATCTTCCCTATCCCAAAAACAATTATCAAAGGGAAAATCATTAAGATCAGGGACGAAGATGGCAAAACACGTTACGATTTTCAATATACCGACAAGTATGGATATAAAAAAACCATGGGTGGACTTTCACACATGTTTAAACCGGAATTCTGGAACTATGCCAAACTTATTTCAGGTGTATTAAGGCATGAAATGCCAATAGCAGACGTAGTAAACCTCGTTTCATCCCTTAAACTCGACAGCGAATCAATCAATAACTGGAAGAATGGTGTGGAACGGGCTTTAAGAAAATATATTCCGAACGGAACCAGAGCAAAAGGAAAATGTGGCGAATGTGGTTCTGTAAACCTTGTGTATGAAGAGGGATGCCTGATCTGTAAGGATTGCGGATCATCCAAGTGCGGTTAATAAAGTATTATCTCGTAGCCCTGATAAGCCCTCTGCGCAACCAGGGGGCTTTTATTTTCTTGTCGTAGTAGTAAATCATATATCCTTTAGAATATGAGATGTTAAAGCCATATTCTTCAAGCAAGGCTGAAAATTCCTTCTCATCGTTATTTTTATGATATGTACAGAGAGCAACTTTTAAGGGAAAATTTTCATGAAATACCTGCCGGCAGCCTTTTAATACTTTTCGCTCAAAACCATCAACATCTATTTTTAAGAAGCTGACATCACTATTTTGTTTGAAGAAAGTATCGAACTTAATATGCTTGTTGTCATCAGTGTCTGAAACATATTTATTTATAATTTCAATTTTGTCTTTCCAGGGAGCGAATGTTAATTCAAGTGCTTTAATCCATTCCCGGTCGTATTCAAAAAGGTAAATTTTTTTTACTTTTTCGATCGCCGATAGTGCGAAATTACCCTCGGCTACACCGATATCAGCAAGAACATCGTCTTTCTCCGGATAAAATTCTTCTGAAATATACCTGTGTGGGCAGTTAATATCCTGTTCCTGTGACAGATCAGAATATGCCCTCTGAATCCTTCTTTTTGTCCATCTTTTTTTGAAGTAAAGTCTTTTCCCTTCCTGTAATACATAATGCATTCTGTTCTCAGGATCAAAAAAGACTTTAATTTTATCCGGAGAGTAATTATTGGTGAAAGAATAAGGGAATATAGTAACCGGATTATTTTCAAGATATTTCAGAACCGCTCTCTGCTCATCATTGATTTCGTTTTCAGGGCAGACAGCAAAAAAATCCAGGATCTTTCTCCTGAGGTCTTTTTTCAGTATGGAAGTCCTTAAGGGCTTCGGGACCACGATCCTGTAGAGATTAAACAATACCTTTTTCATTGTATAACTCCCAGTTCCCTGCCGATTTTTGCAAAAGCCCCAATGGCTTGATCTAGCTGGTCTTTCTCGTGAGCCGCAGAAAGCTGTACCCTGATCCTGGCCTGATCTTTCGGAACAACAGGATAGTAAAACCCGATTACATAAATGCCTTCCTCAAGAAGCCGGGCTGCAAACTCCTGTGATAGTATCGCATCATACAACATTACAGCGCATATTGCAGATTTAGTGGGTTTAATGTCAAACCCAAGCTTAGTCATCCCGGAAATGAAATAATCAGCATTGTGGTGCAGCTTGTCCTGAAATTCATTGGTTTCAGTCATCATCTCTATCATACGTATTCCGGCAGCAGCAACAAGAGGAGGTATTGAGTTCGAGAACAGGTAAGGTCGCGATCTTTGTCTCAGGAGGTCAATTATCTCCTTCTTACCTGTTGTAAAACCCCCTATAGCTCCGCCAAAAGCTTTTCCAAGAGTGCCTGTAATGATTTCAACTTTGCCTTTCAGATTATACAGCTCAGTAACACCCCTCCCGGTTTGTCCTACCACACCTGCTGAGTGAGATTCATCAACCATCACCATGGCGTCATATTTATCGGCAAGATCAACAATCCTGTCAAGTGGAGCTACATTGCCATCCATAGAAAATACACCATCCGTTACTATCAGACGGAATCTTTGTTCCTGAGCAAGCCTGAGTTGTTTTTCCAGATCGTCTGTATCAGTATTTTTGTACCTGTAACGCTGGGCCTTACACAGACGGGCTCCATCAATAATCGAAGCATGGTTCAATGCATCGGAGATGATCGCATCCTCATTTGTAAGTAATGGTTCGAACACTCCACCGTTCGCGTCAAAGCAGGCAGCATAAAGGATTGTATCTTCAGTACCAAAGAATTCTGCAATCTTCCGTTCAAGTTCTATGTGAAGATCGGTTGTACCACATATAAATCGTACTGATGACATACCATAACCGTGATCATCAAGGGTAGCTTTTGCAGCTTCAATCAGTGACCTGTTATTTGATAGTCCAAGATAATTATTGGCACAGAAATTCAATACCTTCTGCCCTGTATTCAATTCAATTTCAGCTCCCTGTGGGGATACAATGATCCTTTCTTTTTTATAGAGACCAGCCTCCCTGATTTCTTTGATAATCCCATCCAGATGGGCTTTAAAATTCGTATACATACTATTTTGATATTTTACTATTATGATATTTATCTCCTGGTGAACCTTAGTGCCTTATTGGCCAGAAAAAAAGGCCACCAGGATACCAAGACACGAAGTATCACCAAGGGATATAAACTAGTCCCAATTCAAGATCACTTTTCCGCAGTCTCCCTTTTCCATTATATCGAATCCCTTCTGGAAATCATCAATACTGAACCGGTGTGTGATAACAGGATTGAGATTAATCCCGCCAATGATCATCATTTCCATTTTGTACCATGTTTCCCACATTTCCCTGCCATAGATTCCCTTTATTGTAATAGCTTTAAAGATAATATCATTCCAGGGCACTTCACACTCAGATGGTAATATTCCAAGCAGTGCAATGCTCGATCCGTTATACATGTTGCTTATCATTTCATTAAAGGCTTTGGGAGACCCGGACATCTCCAGACCAATATCAAAACCTCTCATTCCAAGTTTCTTAACGGCATCTGATATCTTTTCTCCTTTTGATGGATTTACTGTAAGAGTGGCACCCATTTTTTTTGCTATTTCAAGCCGATAGTCTCTCAGATCACTTGCCACAATAAATCTTGCTCCTGAAAATTTTGCAATAGCAATAGCCATGCTCCCTATAAGCCCGGCACCTGTTATCAGCACATCCTCACCAAGCAGAGGAAACGAAAGTGCTGTATGTGTGGCATTTCCAAAAGGATCCATTATTGCTGCCCACTCATCGGGAATTCTTGGATCAAGCGGAACCACATTTGAAGCAGGGATCTTAACATATTCCGCGAAAGAACCATCAATATTTACACCTATGCCTATAGTGTTTTCACAAACATGTTCTTTCCCGCGCCGGCAATTACGGCAATGACCGCATGCAAGATGGCCTTCGCCGGTAACTCGTTCACCGGTTTTAAGATTGGCAACCCCCGGCCCCATCTTTTCGATAAAACCCATATACTCGTGACCGATGACCATCGGAGTTTTAATGGTTTGTCGTGCCCAGTCGTCCCAATTATAAATATGAAGATCGGTTCCGCAGATAGCCGATTTCTTTACTTTTATTATGACATCATTAAGTCCAGGCTCAGGAACAGGGACTTCTTCCATCCATAAACCCTTTTCAGGTCTGGCTTTCACAAGAGCTTTCATCTTTTTCATCCGGCAATGTTTACTGAAGGATTTTAACGGTTAAAGAAAATACAAAGTTAATATAAATCGATCTGTCCCTTTCAGTGATATGGCAAACAAATTGGTTCTTGAGCAGTTAATTGTAATCACAGGCAGTCATATTAGCAGGGAAAGTAGAATCCTGTTATGAAAGTAATAATTAGCAAGCATTATCTATCTTTGCATTGGAAATAATATATGATATAAATCTATGACTAAAATAAGAGTACGCTTTGCACCAAGTCCTACAGGCCCTTTACATATTGGAGGAGTCAGGACGGCACTCTATAACTATCTTTTTGCAAAGAAAAATAAAGGCACCTTCATATTAAGGATTGAAGATACTGATCAGGCAAGGTTTGTTGATGGAGCCGAGGAATATATTATGGATGCTTTAAGATGGTGCGGGATAGCTGTTGATGAAGGGATCTATGAGGGAGGCAGTTATGGTCCTTACAGGCAGAGTGAACGCAGGGACATCTACAGGCATCACGCTGAATTGCTTATCGCAAAAGGTGAGGCTTATTATGCTTTCGACACTCCGGAACATCTTGAATTGCTCAGATCAGAAGCGGAAAAAAATGGCCGTACATTTATTTATAACGGATTTGTAAGGGAAAATCTGAATAACTCAATTGCATTAACTGAACCTGAAAGCAAGGCAAAGATTGAAAATGGGGAACCATATGTAGTACGCTATAAAATGCCTTATAATGAAGATATTCATTTTGACGACATCATCAGGGGTCATATTGTTGTAAATACAAGTACACTTGATGACAAAGTGTTGTTCAAATCGGACGGTATGCCAACCTATCACCTAGCAAATATTGTCGATGATCAATTGATGGAAATAAGCCATGTGATCAGGGGAGAAGAGTGGTTGCCATCGCTCCCGCTTCACTTTCTGCTTTACCGTTCTTTCGGATGGGATCCTCCTCTCTTTGCCCACCTTCCTTTACTTCTTAAACCTGATGGAAAAGGCAAATTAAGCAAAAGGGACGGTGATAAGATGGGATTTCCGGTTTTCCCTGTTTACTGGCCGTTTGATGAAACAGCAAGAGGATACCGCGAAGATGGTTACTACCCTGAAGCTTTTATAAATATGCTTGCCTTGCTTGGATGGAATCCCGGAACTGATCAGGAGATCTTTTCTATGGATGAACTGGTGGAAGCTTTTTCACTTGAAAAGGTGGGAAAATCCGGTTCACGGTTTGACCCCGAAAAAGCAAAATGGTTCAATCATCACTATCTTCAGAAAAAGAGTAATAACCAGCTTGCACTTGAATTCAGAGAAGTACTCAGAGCTAAAGGATATCATATTGATATAGTGAATCTTGAAGTCCTGGTTGGACTGGTAAAGGAAAGAGTGAGTTTTGTGAAGGAAATATGGGGTCAGACTGATTATTTTTTCAAAGCTCCTGAAACATATGACCCTGAGGCAGTGAGAAAAATATGGAAGGAAGATGCTCCCTTACGATTAACTGAACTACAGTCAATAATTGAGAAGGTTGATAATTTTTCACCGTCGGTAACTGAACAGGCTGTAAAAGAATGGATTAATGATAAAGGGTATAATGCAGGATCAATTATGAATGCGGTCAGGCTAGTAATTGTAGGAGCTTTGCGTGGCCCCGGTATATTCGACATAACAGGCTGGATTGGCAAAGAGGAGACCCTGAAACGTATAAGTAAAGGAATATCAACTATTGGTGAATAGATAATAATGATTTCTCCTCAACCAGGCGATTATATTGACGTTCATGCTTACGAAGCCAACCTTTCTCCGGGTTCTAGTTGCAGGTCAAACTATTTTAGAGGCAGTCAATGTTCAGGTTGTTGTACCGGATTTACGTTCTGAAGTCCACTTAAAAATATAGTAAGCCGGAATTCCCACAATCACTGTAATTAAAGCTATGGAGGATTCCTTCGGACGTTCAAGAAATGAGAGAAAAAGGATCATTATTCCTGCTAAAATATAGATTATCTGAGTAATAGGAAATCCGGGCAAGCGCAGAGCTCCGGGATTGTTCATTCTCTGTTTGAAAACCCCTATCACTGATAAAACAGGAAAAATTCCCAGGGCAAACCCCATATATGTAAGCACCTGCTCAAAGGTTCCTAGAACTACAAGTGCCACAGCAATAATGCATTGTAGCAAAATTGAATTTGAAGGAACCTCAAATCTCTTATGTATTTTAGCCACTGATTTAAAGAATAGACCATCTTTGGCCATGGAGTAATAGACTCTCGGACCTATGATAATAAAAGCACTTAAAGATGAGAAAAGTGCGAATGCAATTATCATTGAAAAGAGCATATCTGCAGACTTTCCGAACAAATTTCCCATAGCCAGACCGCCTACTGATATCACTCCCTTCATCTCTTCCGGATTAATGCCGTATATGTAAAGGAAATTAATGCCCATATATAGTATGATCACTATTCCGGTACCATAAATAAGTGACCTTGGCAATATTTTTGATGGATTTTTTATCTCGGCTCCAAGGTAGGTCGATGCGTTCCATCCGCTATATGCAAACATTATCCACATCAATGAAAGTCCAATGGTTTTCCAGCCTCCAAGGCCTGACTCGATACGACCCCCGCCGTGGAAATTGTTTAAATCGCCTTTACCTGAAAGTAATCCTGCAAGAAGAAGGATTACTATAAGAGCTACTTTAAGTATTGTAAGTACATTCTGGACCCTTGCCCCGGTTTTAATTCCCCTGTAGTGTATTAGGGTAAATATCAGGATTATACTGATGGAAATAAGCTTTTTTGTTAATGACGGATCCATTATTCCGGAACTCTCTAACCAGACTGGCATTACCGGTATGGCACGGCAGAAATATTCACTGAAACCCATCGCAGAAGCGGCTATCGGAGCTGAGAAGCCGACCATAAAGGAGACCCAGCCGCTAAGGAATCCATAGATCGGATGGTAGAGTTTTGACAGAAACAGATATTCGCCTCCCGCACCTGGCATTGCTGCTCCAAGTTCACCGTATGAAAAAGCTCCGCAAAGGGCAATTATTCCTCCGAATGCCCAGAGAACAAGCATCAGCAGAGGATCATTTAAACCTGCCATCAGAAGACCTGATGTAGTAAATATCCCTGCTCCTATCATATTAGCTATAACAATATTTGTAGCAGGGAAAAGTCCCAGCTTTCTCTGTAGTTTTTCTTCCGCCATAATTTACCGGATTATCTAACGGCTTTTTTATAACTTATTGATACTCCGCCTCCCGCGCTATTGACGGTGGTCTCATAGTTTTTCAGACTTCTTACATATTCAAGGAATTCAGCCTGGCCGCTGTATCCCCCATATCTTCCACGTCCAAACTGAGACCTTTCAGAAACGTTATGAGCCGTAAAACAACCACCAACTTTCAATTTGGGATCAATATCAACGAAATAATTTTTATACCACTCTTTATCTGCATCGCTGAAAACGAAGTCGAAGGGCCCCTTAAGCTCTTTAACAAGAGTATGGGCATCGGCAAGCCGTGCATCAATATATTCCGACAATCCTGCCTGTTTGAAGTTTTCGAGTGCTTGTCTGTGCCTTCTTTCGTCTATTTCAATAGTGATAAGTTTGCCGCCCGTTTTGCTCAGTGCCCATGCAATCCAGATACCTGAATGGCCTGTTGAAGTTCCGATCTCAAGGGCACTTTTATAATTGTTCTTAATAATAAGATCATGAAGTAACTGTCCGTCTACCGTTGGCACATTCATGTCGTACCAGCGCCTGTTCCGACTGCTGAGAAAATTTCTGACCTTTTCATCGAGTGCCGGATTTGACTTCAGAGTCTGTGCAGCAGATGAATGCATCATAACTGAAATTATTATGACCGTAAAAAAAATGCTAATTATGAATTTCATGGCTCCAAATATAAAATAATAATTTTAACATATACATGTTTGACATTTATCAGTAATTTTTTATTCCATAGTCACGCTTTGTCATGACTTAAATTATTCCTGTAATTATTTCTTTTTCTATCTTTCCGTAACAAAAATTAATCAGAAGAAACAGTATTTAATTTTCCTGAGAATGGATGAATATCTTAAAAAGAATTACGATAAACTGATAGTTGCAGTTATTGCCCTGTTTAATATTATTTTACACATGGTTGTTTCAGATAACCTTGAATATCACAGGGATGAGCTGCTTTATTTTTCACTTGGACAACATCCCGCTCCGGGATATGCAACAGTACCTCCTCTGATTGGATGGATTGCCTGGTTGATGCAAAATCTATTTGGTTACTCGGTTTTTGCTGTGCGTTTGTTTCCGGCAATACTCAGCGGTGTTATGATAATGATGGCAGGTTCGATGGCACAACTGCTGGGTGGTTCAAAATATGCATCCGTGCTTGCCGCTGTGGGGCTGACTATTTCGATCTTCTTCATGCGCTCATATTTGCTTTTCCAGCCGGTTCATATTGAAATATTTCTCTGGACACTCTGTATATATCTGGTTATAAAATTTATAAACACTTCAAGCGGCAAATACCTCCTGCTTTTTGGAATGGTTGCCGGCTTAGCGTTATTAAATAAATATCTTGCCGGATTACTGTTTACAGGGCTTCTGTTAATTGTCCCGTTCACCAAATATCGGTTCGTTTTCACACATAAAATGTTCCTGGCAGGAATGGCAGCCGGTTTTCTGATATTTCTTCCTAATCTTCTGTGGCAGGCTTTAAATGGATTTCCTGTTTTTAATCATATTGCGGAACTATATGACAAACATCTGGTTCATATGGACATCCCGCTCTTTCTTACCGAACAGTTAATTATGCCTTTTGCAGGTACATTTTTAACAATAGCAGGGATAATCTTTCTGCTCCTAAATAAAAAAATGCATAAGTTCCGATTCCTGGGAATTTTGTCGCTGTTCGTAATAACAGCATTAATGTTATTAAAAGGGAAGAGTTATTATACCCTGGGTATATTTCCTTTTCTGATTGTTGCAGGAGCTGTTGCGTATGAATACTGGATCAGAAACAGATGGTTCAGAATAATATTTCCGTTATTCCTTATTATACTTGCAATTCCCATGGTGCCCATGGGATTACCGGTACTTGACCAGGAAGGATTAAAAGAGTATTTCAGAACACTTGACGAAAAGTATGGGATAGACCTTGGACGAAGGTTCGAGGATGGATCAATTCATTCACTGCCACAGGATTATGCAGATATGCTCGGATGGGAGGAGTTAACGTTAATTACAAATAATGCCTGGCAGATGATTGATGATAAGGAAGCATGCTTTATTTATTGCGAAAACTATGGACAGGCAGGAGCTATAACCATTATAGGTAAAAAATTCAATCTTCCCGAAGCTGTCAGCTTTCATGATAGTTACAGATACTGGATCCCGGAGGAGTTTGATCCTGATATTAAAACAGCTATATATATTAACAACGAACTGGGGGAGGATGTAAATAACCTGTTTTCGAGGATAACACCAGTTGGCAGTATCTCTGACCCTGATGCAAGAGAATTTGGAACAACCGTGTATCTATGTGAGAATCCGAAGATGAGTTTTAATAAATTCTGGAAAGAAAGGCTTTTGGAAGTACTGGTTGATGGCATCAGAAGAGACGAAGATGAAGACAAATTGTTTGAAGAATTTAAAAGAAAACATCTTTTTAAGGAATAATCAACGTATCGATACCTCTGATATTTATTGTTTCGTACCTTTTAGAATTTACTTTCTCTTCAGATTCATTACCTGCGTTAACATACTGTTGAAGGTCCCTGCCTTATCTGATTAGCCTGACTATCCTTGAACTATAAGAATAAAAGCCAAAAAATTTCTGAAGTATTTGTTTAGCACCTAAACAAAACTAAAATGAATAATGAACTTCAGAATCTTATTGATCTTTTCCTGAAAATACTTCACCTTTATTCGGTAATATCAAGAAAACCAGTAGATTATGGGACAGGTGACCTTCTGTATTTCACCGAGATACATACAATTAGCGTTGTGGGGAAGAACAGAGAAGTCAATATGACACGCCTTGCTGAAATGATGGGAGTTACCAAAGGAGCTATTTCACAGACTGTGAAAAAACTGGTAAACAAGAACCTGATCCTTAAAACCAATATTACTAACAGGAAGGAGGTGAACCTCAAACTATCCGATAAGGGACAGATGGCGTACATGGGGCAGAAATCATTTCAAAAGGAGATCTTTACTTTTGCCGAAACGCTTTATAACCGTAGCACTCCTGAACAACGGGAGCTGGTCAGATCATTGATTTCCCGGCAGATCTTTACAGTCTGGAGACATTGAAGATACAGGCAGGAAATACAAACATTATTCAGAGTGCCCTGGTGGCAGAAGATGCTGAGTATGCAGATCTGAGAAAATATGCCGATGAATTAAAGGATGCAATCTCTGCCATTTCCGGAGTGAGAAAAGCTGAGGCAGTGGCTTTCCCGGAACAGGAACTTCAGATTGCTATTGACCTGCCTAAAATGGCGCAACTGCATATAGCAGTAAATCAAGTGATTGGAGCCATACAAAGTGAGAATGCAAATATACCCGGAGGGAGCATTGAAATAGGTCCAATGAAGTTTAATATAAAGACCAGCGGCAGTTACGATAACCTGGAAGAAGTCAGAAGAACCATTGTAGGATCCAATATGGGGCAGGTTATTTACCTGAAAGACATTGCCGATGTCGGGTGGGGTGATGAGGATCTGAAATACTATGGCCGGTATAACGGGGAGAAAGCTGTCTTCATCATTGCCAATATGAAGAAGGCTCAGAATATAAATGCGATGCGTAACAGTATTTACAAGGTGTATGATTCTTTTGAGAAGAAACTTCCTTCAGGGGTCAGGCTTGAAAGAGGATTTGATCAGTCGAAGAATGTTAAGAATAAGCTTAGCCGGCTTGAAAAAGATTTTCTCTTTGCCTTCCTGCTTGTGCTGGTAACATTACTTCCGCTGGGATTCAGAGCCTCAGGTATAGTGATGATATCCATACCATTATCAATAATGATCGGGATAACAGGTTTATACCTGGCTGGTTTCAGCATCAACCAGCTTAGTATTGTCGGAGCAGTAATCTCGCTGGGTCTTCTCGTCGATGATTCAATTGTTGTGGTTGAAAATATCAGCAGGTGGATAAGGAACGGAGTAAAACCTTTTGAAGCGTCAATAAATGCAACAAGGCAGATTGGTACAGCGGTAATCGGATGTACGGCCACACTTATTTTTGCCTTTTTACCACTGATGTTTCTGCCGGGAATGGCCGGGAAATACATACGGGTACTACCTTCTTCGGTGACATTTATTGTTCTCGGTTCGTTATTTGTGGCTCTGACGATTATTCCGTTCATTGCAAGCCATATCTTTAGAGGTGATGTGCGAGCTGACTCCTGAATCATTACCTGACATTGAATGAAGCAATTATTAAGGCCGGAGAGATAAGATTTCTGCCTGTTCTGCTTACAACCCTCACCGCTATCGGCGGACTGTTGCCTATTGCTCTGGGGAAATCCAATCTCTATTCGCCCCTTGCTTTCGTGATCATCGGAGGATTGATAACTTCAACTTTACTGGCCAGACTGGTAACGCCGGTCATGTATAAGCTTATTCCTCCAAAGATTTAACAAATTTTCTCCAAGTCTGGTTATTCTGGCATGATTAAATATAGAACTGTAAAAGGAGCATAAAGTGATCCGGCTAAAATAAAATTATCATATTTATTGCCTTTTTAATTTAAATTTTCTTAAATTGTAAGGTTGATTACCTGATCTTTAACTAAACAAGTATAAAAATGAGAATCCTGATTACCGGGTTTGTTGTTTTTGTTATCTGGTCATTCTTTTCAGTATGGCTTTATGTGGATATTCTGAGACATGCTGCAAAAGCACCGGTAGCAGAGCAACCAATCCCTGAACAAACAGCAAACGAGGCAGATTCTTTGGCACGACTGCATGAGCTAATGCCAAAGGACCTGATGATAAACTTTGAATTTGACAAAACCGAATTCACACCCAATCCACAGGTGGAAAGCAGCCTGGCTGAATTTAAAAGCTGGCTAGATAAATACCCGGAGTCTGTCATACTGGTGACAGGACATACAGATCTTGTCGGGACACATGTATATAACCAGGAACTGGGGCTTAAAAGAGCTCAGGTGGTTCAAAAATACATTGAAGCAAAAGGCATTCCTTCGGGCAAAATGATAATTGATTCGAAAGGAGAAGATCAGCCGATAGCAGGTTATATTACCAGCGAAGACAGAGCGAAGAACAGAAGAACAGAAATATCAATTAAAAAATAAACCTATGAAACCTTTATTTATAATACTTGCAATGTCAAAAACGGGAGCTGTCATACTGATAGTTCTATTACTACTTGTTGCAGCAGCCATCGGATATGTTACTGCCTGGTTCTATGCAAAATCGGTTTATACTCCGGTAATCAAAGGTCTGGAAGATGATAAAGCCCAGTTAAACAGAGAGATCTCCGGTATGAAAGATGATATCAGTAAGCTCAAAAGTCAGGTAGAGAATCTGAATGAGAGAATTGCCAAACTGGAAGAAGAGATAGCTGAAAAACAAAAGGTTATAGTAGCAAAGGATAAGGAGATTAACAAACTTCAGAAGAAGTAAAAGTAATATTTAACAGCCGGGTACTTTCTGGAACCTGTCATCAGGTTCATTCTTCAATTGCTGAATGGTATTCCTGAAGGGATCTTACATTGTATTCACCGTTCTGCCGTTCCTTTATCCCTTTTGTCGCGGCCAGAGCGGCTGATGTGGTTGTAATATAGGGTATCTTATACTTAATTGCATTTTTCCTGATATATGAATCATCATATTCGCTGAGCCGGCCTGCAGGTGTGTTAACGACCAGATCTATTTCCCTGTTCTTAATAGCATCGACAATATTTGGCCTGCCTTCATGTACTTTTAATATAAGTCCGGCTTCAACGTCATGTTTTTCGAGAAACAGCTTTGTCCCTCCTGTGGATAAAATATTGAATCCCATATCCCTGAAGTTCCGCGACGTTTCAATGATTTTCTCTTTGTCGCGATCGGCAATGGTTATTAAAACCGTACCTCTGACAGGTAATGAGGATAATGCTGCTTCCTGCGATTTGAAGAATGCCATGCCGTAGTTATCGGCCAGGCCGAGAACCTCTCCTGTCGACTTCATTTCAGGTCCCAGCAAAGGATCGATTGACGGGAACATGTTAAACGGGAAGACCGCCTCCTTAACACCATAATGCTTTATATTTTGTTTGCGAAGGTTAAAATCTGATAATTTCTGACCCATCACTATCTGTGTTGCAATTCTGGCCATCTGAATATTACAGACTTTTGAAATAAGGGGTACCGTTCTGGAGGCTCTTGGATTTGCTTCCAGAATATAAACGGTATCACCGTAAATTGCGTACTGGATATTCAGAAGTCCGACCACCTTAAGCTCCATGGCAATTCTCTTGGTGTAATCATAGATAGCCTTTTTATGTTCTTTGGGAATGATTACAGGAGGAATAACACATGCTGAGTCGCCGGAGTGTATTCCTGCATATTCAATATGTTGCATTACAGCAGGGACAAAAGCATTTGCACCGTCTGATAATGCATCAGCTTCAGCTTCGATGGCATCTTCAAGGAACATATCAATAAGCAATGGCCTGTCGGGAGAAACGTCAACAGCAGCAGTAACGTATTGTTCCAGCATTTCTTCGTCGAGAATGATTTTCATTGCCCTTCCTCCAAGAACATATGAAGGTCGTACCATCAGAGGATATCCTATTTCTTTTGCAATAGTAAGTGCCTCTTCAAGAGTACTTGCCATACCTGAATCAGGCTGAGGGATACCAAGTTTGTCCATCATGTGCCGGAAATGGTCCCGATCCTCTGCCTGATCTATTGTTTCGGGAGTAGTGCCAAGGATCTTTACACCTGCTTCGGCCAGCTCATTAGCCAGGTTTAATGGTGTCTGCCCGCCAAACTGAATAATTATCCCTTCAGGCTTCTCCTTATTATAAATACTTAAGACATCTTCAGCTGTGAGGGGCTCAAAATAGAGCTTATCGGAAGTATCATAATCTGTGGAAACTGTTTCAGGATTACAGTTTACCATTATTGATTCGTAACCGGCATCACGGATTGCAAAAGCTGCATGGACACAGCAGTAATCAAATTCTATTCCCTGGCCGATCCTGTTTGGACCGCCTCCCAGAACCATAATCTTTTTCCTGTTGCTTACCTCAACCTTATCGGAGGCATTATATGTGGAATAGTAATAAGCAGCATTCTCAACTCCACTGACTGGAACAGGTTCCCATGCTTCAGATAATCCGAGCGAAATACGCCTGTCCCTGATATCTTTTTCGGGGATATTCAACAGGCGGGATAAATATTTATCTGCAAATCCATCTTTTTTGGCCTGAATAAGTATTTCATCGGGCAATACTTTGCCTTTAAAGGAAAGAATTCTCTTTTCCTCTTCGACAAGTTCTTTCATCTGCGAAATAAACCACTGTTTGATGTGGGTTTTCAGGTAGAGTTCCTCAATATCTGCACCTTTACGTAATGCCTCATACATTATAAATTGACGTTCACTCGAAGGGTGTTTGAGCATGATCATGAGTTCTTCGAGCGGTTTCTGGTGGAAATCCTTTGCAAATCCCAGTCCGTACCGGCCTATTTCCAATGAACGGATGGCTTTCTGTAAGGCTTCTTTATATGTTTTTCCGATGCTCATTACCTCACCGACAGCCTGCATCTGTGTACCGAGCCTGTCATCAAGCCCCTCGAACTTTTCGAAGGCCCACCGTGCAAATTTTACCACTACATAATCTCCTGACGGAGTATATTTTTCCAGCGAGCCATCGCGCCAGTAAGGGATTTCATCGAGGGTCAGTCCACCGGCAAGGAGAGCAGAAACGAATGCAATGGGAAACCCGGTGGCTTTTGATGCAAGAGCTGACGAACGCGATGTCCGGGGATTTATTTCTATTACGACCACTTTTCCTGTTTCCGGGTCATGAGCAAACTGGATATTTGTACCACCGATAACTTCAATAGCTTCAACGATAGCATACGAGTATTTCTGAAGCCATTGCTGCAATTCCCGGTCGATTGTGAGCATCGGCGCCGTACAGAACGAATCACCTGTATGAACACCCATTGCATCGACATTCTCAATAAAACATACGGTTATCATCTGGTTTTTTGCATCCCTGACGACCTCCAGTTCAAGCTCCTCCCAACCCAAAACGGATTCTTCTATAAGCACCTGATTGACAATACTTGCTGACAAACCCCTGCTTGCTACAGTACGCAATTCTTCCACGTTATATACCAGTCCGCCACCTGTTCCACCCAGAGTATAGGCTGGCCGGACTACTACCGGATAGGTCAGTTCTGCCGCAACCATTTCAGCATCTTCGACTGAATTAACAGCTTTACTATGAGGCATTTCTATGCCAAGTCGGTTCATGGTCTCCTTGAAAGCAGTCCGGTCCTCTCCTCTTTCTATTGCATCAACGTTTACCCCTATCACCTTAACGTTATATTCAGATAATATTCCCTTTTTGGCAAGCAGAGAGGAGAGATTCAATCCTGTCTGACCGCCAAGATTGGGTAAAAGAGCATCGGGACGTTCTTTTTTTATTATTTCAGTAAGCGCATATTCGTTCAACGGTTCAATATATGTCACATCTGCAATTTCAGGATCTGTCATTATAGTGGCCGGATTTGAATTTACCAGGATTATTTTATAGCCCAGTGAACGCAAAGCTTTACAGGCCTGGGTACCTGAATAGTCGAATTCGCAGGCCTGACCGATAATTATTGGTCCTGAGCCTATTATCAGCACCTTATTAATATCTTCCCTTCTTGGCATATCTGTTTTGGGGCTTTGTGGATTTATCTGAATTCTTAAAAGGAGATTATGGCCTGCAATTTAGAAAATCAATTTGACCGGAAGAATTCTTTATTAATAAAAAAGCATATGTCTCAGTTTAATCTCGTAACTTTATAAAGGTGTTGCACTTATTTGTTGTTTTGTAAGTCATGGATTAACTTAATAAATAATTGATTATGAACAAGAAAGCTTCAAATGTTATAAGCCGCAGGGGGTTTCTGGGTACCTCTGCTGCTGCATTGGCGGGATTAACAATTATTCCCCGTCATGCTGTATCAGGACTGGGGCATATTGCTCCCAGCGACAAACTGAACATTGCCGGTGTTGGCATAGGTGGTATGGGAAGAAATAATCTTGCCAATGTTGCGAAGACTGAAAACATTGTTGCTCTGTGTGATGTTGACTGGCGCGGGCAGACTCTCAAGGTTTTTGAAACCTATCCCGGCGCAAAACAGTACAAGGATTACCGCATAATGCTCGACAGTCAGAAAGAGATTGATGCGGTTATTGTTGCCACTTCAGATCATACTCATGCAGTTATCAGCATGGAAACAATGAGGAGGGGCAAGCATGTTTTTACGCAAAAACCTCTTACTCATACTGTTTATGAAGCAAAAGCCCTGGCAAATGCTGCAAAAGAGTACAAGGTTGCCACACAGATGGGTAATCAGGGGCAGGCTACTGATGGTCCCCGGAGACTTCGTGAGATGATATGGGACGGTGTTATCGGACCGATCCGTGAGGTTCATGTATGGACCGACCGGCCAAATAACGGGCTTTTCAAGACATACTGGCCCCAGGGTGTCAACCGTCCCGAAGAGACTCCACCTACTCCGGAAAACCTCGATTGGGACCTGTTCGTGGGGCCTGCACCAGTGAGGCCGTATCATCCGGCCTATCATCCGTTCAGATGGCGCGGCTGGTGGGACTTTGGGACAGGGGCACTGGGAGATATAGGATGCCACTCTCTCGATCCGATATCCCGCGCTTTAAAGCTAAAATATCCTTCAACCATACAGGCCGTATCAACTCTTGTAAATAAAGAGACATATCCGCTGGGGTCTATTGTTAAATATGAGTTTCCTGCCAGTGAAGGAATGCCACCGGTAAGCCTGACATGGTACGACGGAGGTCTTCGACCGCTTATATTACCCGAACTTGAGGAGGGAATGAAGATGGGAACAGGAGGAACGCTTTATGTTGGGGATAATGGTAAAATACTCAACGACACTATACTTCCCGCTTCTTTACGCAAGTCGTATAAACCACCTAAACCATATATTCCTTCATCACCCGGTCACGAAGAGGAATGGATACTTGCCTGCAAGGGAGGAGATCCGCCCGGATCTAACTTCAGCTGGGCAGGCCCCCTGACAGAGACAGTCCTGCTGGGTAATGTCGCCCTTCGCATGGAACTGAAAGAAAAACTTGGCGGCACAATATTAAAATGGGATCCTGATAAATACAGCTTTATAAATTTACCCGAGGCTGATCAGTTCCTTCATTGTGAGTATCGACAGGGGTGGAACCTGTAGCCTCAAACCACCGTTTATTTCAACTTTATAATGACCTGAATCACTTTTCCGGAGTGATTCAGGTTTAACCTTATATAATAGCCGATAAACAATTTGACTATTAGATTGTTATTAGTTATAAGTAACCGGTTATTCTCAAAATGTTGATAATTAGGGCTTTTACGGTTGATAACTATATTTTGTTTTATATTCAGTTATGGAAAGATTTGGGTTTATTTGCGCTGGATTTTTAAAATTATTAATAAAATTTTAAACCATCTATTGAAAAAACACACAGAAATAACCAGTACACTGGTTGATTTAACAAAAAAAATCTCACCGGATGATGCGGAGAAGGTAATATCAGTAACCTGTTCCAGCTGGAGTTGATACCTGTCAGGGATTCCGGAAATTCAATTAATCATGAAAAAACTAATTTTAATAAATATATTCTTATTATTCGCATTCAGGGTGGTTGCACCTGATCATAAGGAGTTGATTATTCCATATTCGCCTCCAGTCGAACCTTTTAACAGGCTTATTTATGCAGTAGGGATGGTTGAAGCCAAAGGTGATACGCTGGCTTACAATAAGATTGAACAGGCAGTTGGATTATTCCAGATACGTCCTGTCAGGGTGAGGGACTATAACATGAGAACCGGTAGTCGCTATAAGCTGAAGGATATGTACGATTATGAGATATCAAGAAAGGTCTTCTTGTATTATGCATCAAAAATTGGTCCTTACAACTTCGAAAAAATAGCCAGAAGCTGGAATGGTTCAGGTGTAAAGACTCTCGATTACTGGAAAAGAGTTAAAAAGCATCTTTAGAGGTCACTGGCGCGGATTTAGCGAAGCGTAATCCGTGCCCATTACTCTGCTTGGTTGTAATCCATACCATTTGTTTCTTTATTTTGTTATCTTTATCAGATTTCTGTAACTTTATAAGATATCACCTTAATAAAGTTGAACTTTGAATAAACACAAACATTCAAACCGATGAAAACATCCAGGAGAACATTTATCAAAACCGGTGCCATGGCGCTTGCAGGTACAGCACTCTTAAACAAATCAGCTTTTCCACTTCAAAAACAAAAAGGGATAGTTGGCTTACAGTTATATTCAGTGCGCCAGGATATGTCGAAGGATCCGCTCGGATCTCTTACACAGCTCGCAAAAATGGGTTACGAATATGTAGAACATGCAAATTACGTCAACCGTAAATTTTATGGGTATGGAGCTAAAGAATTCAGAAAGATTCTTGATGATCTTGGTTTGAAGATGATAAGTGGTCATACAGTTATGGGCAGACAACACTGGGACGAAACGGCAAATGATTTTTCTGATAGCTGGAAATACACAGTTGAAGATGCAGGGGTGCTCGGTCAGAAATATGTAGTTAGTCCCTCGATGGATAGTAGTATGAGAAAAACTTATGACGATTTCAAACGGTACATGGATATTTTTAACAAGTGCGGTGAGCTATGTCAGAAGCAGGGGATGAAATTTGGTTATCACAACCACGATTTCGAGTTCAGTGAAAGGCTCAACGATGAGCAGCTGTTTGATATCATGATGAAGAGTATGGATCCTGATCTGGTGGTTATCCAGCTGGATATCGGAAATCTTTATAATGGTGGTGCGGTAGCACTGGATGTTGTTAATCAGTATCCCGGCAGGTTTGAAAATATTCATGTAAAGGATGAAATAAAGTCCGGTAGCGGGAATCAAAGATATGAAAGCTGCATCCTGGGTGAAGGAATTGTTGATTGCAGGAAGGTTGTGGATCTGGCAACGAAGATCGGAGGAACTAAGGTTTATATTATTGAACAGGAATCCTACCAGGGCAAAACACCAATGGAATGTGTGAAGGCCGATCTGGAGATTATGAGGCAATGGGGGTATTGAATAGCTAATTAGTCTTTTACACACCTTACAGGAGTTCCAGAATTGCGATACGCGGCTACCCGGTATTTCTGGCTATGATCGGCATCCAGCAAACTAAAAACAGATCTGATCTGCAATATGTGTAATCTGAGATCAATGCTTGATAATAAAATTGAATTATAAAATATGACTATCGGTAATCAATAACAAAAATAAACTAGTGCTTGAAAATCAATTATTTGCCCCAACCCTAAAGGGAGTAATTGATTTTGGCTGCGCTGAGCTCCTCCGCTTCGCGGAGTCGGTTCTTCGCACCCCTGCCTGCCGGCAGGCAGGCTTTAGGGTCAGGGGCTAACGAAGAAAATCAATAAAATTATGTTATTGATTCCAAGTACTCATATTAATTATAATACTGGTTTATAGTAGCAGAAAATATTTCATACTCATTAATCAAAAATAAAAAGGAGGTAACAGGTATGAACAGAAAAGCCAGAAAAATTACAGCATTAACTCTATTGATCGTCGTAAGTGTCTTTTTCGCCGGCAATTCCAGGGGGCAGGGAAATGCGTCAGCTGTCAGAGAATTCGGGGGCATGGGGTACTCTATGTTTGGTAGAAGTATTATAAACCTGACAGATCTGAATAATAAGTTCGAAAGTAACGGATACTCAACGATTTCGGAAAATTTTTTCGCTGTAGGCGGAGGAGGGCACGCAATTATCAATAACAGATTGATAATAGGAGGAGAAGGCTATAGCCTGCTGGGGGAAAGTGTAACCAGCGGAAATTATACGAGCTCTGTTATTGCTGGATGTGGTTTTATAAATGTAGGGTATAATATTTTTTCCGTTAAAGATTTCAGGATTTATCCGCTTGCCGGAATGGGAGCCGGTGTTATGAATCTAAAGATATATGAGGATATAGAATCACTCTCTTTTGATGAAATCCTCCAAATACCAGCAAGAAGCTCGGTGATGTCAACAGGAGGTCTGGTACTTAATTTGGCATTGGGAGCAGAGTACTTACTTAAATTTGTCGAGGACGAAAGTGGAAGAGGTGGAATGCTTCTTGGCGTTCGTGCGGGATACACTGTATCTCCTTTTAAAGGTAAGCTGGGAATGGACGAAATAGAAATCTCAGGTGCACCAAAGATGGGTATTACGGGTCCTTATATTCGCATAATGATAGGAGGCGGAGCAATAGGCAAAGAGTAGTGATAAGATCTAAAAGTATAAATGAATGGCCAGATTTTTAAAAAGCAGAATTAAAACTAAAGGAACTGCTCCCGGGAGTTTAATTTTTATCGGAAATAAAAAAATGGATACTCCCCGGTTCAGATTATTCCGGTATAACCAGGAGACCACCTTTGAAACAGAATTTAAAACTATAGGTGAGGCAATCAGAGAAATAAAAACTGATCAGGTAAACTGGTTAAATATCGACGGTCTTCATGATGTGTCAACCATTGAAAAATTAGGTAAGCATTTTGAAATTTCTCCATTAGCCCTGGAGGATATTCTGGATACAGGGCAAAGATCCAGATTGTTTGAAGATAAAAACTCCTTAACAATACTTGCCAAAGCGGGATTCTTTGATAACATAAAAAACAAGATCAGTGTTGATCAGATATCCTTTATCCTGTGCAAACACGTTGTTATTACTTTCCAGGAAAGAACAGGAGATCATTTTGAACCTGTTTGCGAAAGGATCAGAAAGAATATTGGCTGGATCCGTAATCTATCGGAGGATTATCTGTTGTATACTTTGATTGATAGCCTCGTTGATAATTATTTAATAACCATTGAACAAATTGGCGATAAAGTTGAACAGCTCGAAAATAAACTGTCAGTGCCCGACAAGGAAACAAGTGCAGAGCTTTTCCATCTTAAAACAGAAGTAACATTCTTCCGTAAAAGTATCAGGCCTTTAAAGGAGGTGATGACCCGTTTGTTGAAGTCTAATTCAGAATTAATTCGTAAAGAATCAGTTGTTTATTATCAGGAACTTTATGACCTGGTCGATTATTCGAATGAAGCCATCGATACTTATTTTAATATGATCGGAGACCAGATCAACCTTTATAATACCAACCTCAACAGCAGGGTAAATGATGTAATGAAGGTACTGACAGTTTTTGCAACTATCTTTATTCCTTTAACGTTCATCGTTGGGATCTACGGTACCAATTTTGACTATTTACCGGAACTGCATTTCAGATACAGTTATTTCATCATGTGGGGAATAATAGTACTGATAGTCTTGGTTATGTTATACTATTTCAGAAAGAACAGATGGTTTTAGATTATTCTTTTTACTTTTGGATTCACTCTTGATTTTACAAGTACTATCCTCACCGGACCGGATTTTCATTCTGGTAGAACGGATTTATTTTTCATAGACAATCTCTCTGGATCCTGAGATCTTATTGTTGGATGATGTTATTCTAGAGGATTTCTTACCCACAATAATTGCTGTTGTTTGATTTCCTTTACCGGTTGAGCGGATAGTATTACCGGCAATGTTAATATCATGTGTTTCGCCACCAATGTAGAATCCGCCTGATTCCTGTTCAATGCCGTTGTTTTCAATAATATTATCGGTAAAAGTATTCCTGTGACCGCTGTTTTGTTCATTTTCATTCCGGAAAAGAACTCCATGATGGCCATTTTCATAAACATGGTTATTTTCAAAAATGTTATCAGTATCCTTATGGCCTATTGAAATTCCATTATCGCCGTTTGAATAAACTCTATTATTCCTGAAAATCCCGTTCTGAACCCTCCAGCACAAAAAGACCCCGTCTCCCTTATTGTTATGACTGATACAGTTTTCAACGATTGATTGATCGGAACCTGTTCCGGGATGAAATCCAAGTCCGTCCCCGTATGAGGCCTCACATCCTCTTAAGGTAATATTTTCATCGATCTGCCAGCTGAAGGAATCCCCGTTGAACTCATTGACCTTAACATTTTCAACAAGACAGTTCCTTGATTTGTGAATATATATTCCGCCTCCACGGCATCCATTTATATAGCTGTTTGTACTTTTATTCCCCTCAACAACCAGGTCAGCGATCTTAACATTCTCAACGCCAACCGCTTCGACAATCGAACAGCCATTCGTGATCGTGCCATTCAATGAAGCCAGGTAGTCATTAACTGTTTTATTGTCAAAGTAAATAACATTGTCCTGAATATCCGTTATCACGGCTGTGGTAACATCCCATCCCTGTTTATGCTTGTCATCGTATAACTGGATGCCCATTCCTTTTTTAAATCCGCTTACATCTTTCACTACGGCTTTTAACATTCCCCAGTCCGCGTCAACAGTAAAACTGGTTTCAAATCCATTGCATTTCTGCAATATGGTCTCTTTACCTGATCCGATCAGTGAAGTATTACTTGAGAGACGAACCGGACCAGTGATCTCATAAACACCGGGATTTAGTTTTACTGTACCGCCACCTCTTGCCTGGACAGCATCCAGGGCAATCTGGATCGCCCCTGATGTAAAGCCCGGAACATCAGCGCCGGGCCCACCGACAGTGATAATCTGTTCAGCGTACTTTACATCAACCAGCCCGATAGCCTGGCTGCAAATGTCCGGATTCATAGTCAGGCTGATAAGGATCAGACAAAATGCCCTAATTAATTTAAGTTTCATATTTAACACCTCCATTTTTCTTTTAAATATACTAATTAATTCAAGTTGCTAGTTTCTGGTTCCTTGTTGCTGGTTAGCTGCTGATTAATAGAATAATATGTAATTTTATATCAATTTTTTCAACTAATATCAGAATAGTCATTCGTTTCAGTTTCAATTAACTAGCAACCAGCACCAAGCAACTTAAACTAATTAATGGCTGTCATTTTTTTAGACACTCCCTTGAGAGTAAGTTCAAAAGCAAAAATAAATTGTGAAATTATTCTTATGGCATTACTTTTGTGGCAGATGGAAATTTATAAAATATTTGTGCCGGTAATATTTATTAATAACAAACCTGTAAACGACAGAACCCGGATAACTTTTAAAATTAGCTGCTGATATGAAAAAACATTTTAATTATCTATTGATGATCTTTGTTGCTCTGGTAAGTGCAGCAATGTTTTTAACTACATGCAAAAAAGATGAAGAAGAAAAAACATCTGATCCGGCTGCACCAACAGCAACTACCAATTCGGCATCATGGGTCGGACAAACATGGGCGACCCTGAACGCCACGGTAAATGCCAACGGACAGGTCACAATAGTATCTTTTGAGTATGATACGACTGCTTCTTATGGATATAGTATAAATGCAACACCTGATACGGTAAGCGGATTTACATCTACCGGTGTCAGTTCAAGCCTGACTGGTTTAACAATAAATACAGAATATCATTACCGGGTAAAAGCAGTAAACTCAATTGGAACTACTTATGGAAGCGACGTTACATTTACTACTTCTGATACAGTTGGCAGTGTTATTATCTTTAATCCTGATCTGACCTACGGATCAGTAAGTGATATTAATGATAATACTTATAAAACTATCCAGATCGGAACACAAACATGGATGGCTGAAAACCTGAAAACTATCAAATATAACGACGGGACAGATATTCCATTTGTAACAGATGAGACAGCATGGGGAGCATTAACCACACCGGGCTACTGCTGGTATAATAATGATTCAATTACTTATGGAGCAATGTACAACTGGCACACTGTAAACACAGGTAAGCTTTGCCCGACGGGCTGGCACGTACCATCTGATGAAGAATGGACAATCTTAACCGATTATCTTGGAGGTGGGATTATAGCCGGTGGTAAACTTAAGGAAACCGGTATAACGCACTGGGCAAGCCCAAATACCGGGGCAACCAATGAAACAGGTTTCACAGCTCTTCCGGGAGGCTACCGTAATTATCTTGGCACATTTAACAGTATTGGACGCCACGGTTATTGGTGGTCTTCAACGGAAGCCTCATCGTCGGATGCCTACTGCCGGGACGTGTACCACGGTTACAGCAATGTAGACAGGACCAGCAGCAACAAGAAAAGTGGATTTGCTGTTCGTTGCATTAAAGACGATTAGCCAGATCAAGTTTGTATCCTCTATTCTACAAACAGATTGCCGTTACGTGTGTAAACCAAATTATTCGGTGCAACAACCAGTGACGTTTTATCTCTTTCTGAATATTCTTTTCAGAAAAGATCTTATTTTTTGATCCGCTCTGGTGGTATCTTCTTCAAAGATGATTTTCTCCTTTTTAAAGATATCAAGGAATTTATCAAACAGGTTGTCTTCTTTAAAATCAGGACAATCGAGGGTTCCATCCAGTTCGGGAGGCAGATCCGGAAAGGGAGCAATAAGCTCCTCCATTATTCCCGGATTTGACTGAATTTTTTTCAATGTCAATGCCACCAGGGGTAATGCAAGTGCACTTCCTGAACCATTTGATCCATTGTTAAAATGAATAACCGGGGATGAGGCGCCGACCCTGGTGACAATAGTCATTTTCGGATTAAAGGCAGCAAACCAGGCATCGGCATAATTTTGTGAAGTACCTGTTTTCCCGGCCAGGGGGGTGGCAACACCAAAGACATTGTTCAATGAGGCTCCGGTACCTTCCCGGATAGCTTTTTGCAGTATTGCGCTTAGCAATAGGCTCGATCTCTCAGTCAGCACTCTGGTTCTGACTTCACTGAAATCATTCTGATAGATTATTTCTCCGTCAGGATTTGTGATTGACACTATGGATTGAGGATTAATTTTATATCCTCCATTTGCGAATGACGAATAGACAACTGCTATCTCCCTGATGCTGGCTTCAGCAGTACCCAGTGCGAGTGCCGGAGTGTTGTTGAGAGTAAAGGAGAAGCCCATTTTTCTCCATAATGAATCGAGTTTATCAAAACCAACCTTAAGGAACAGGCTGAAGGTCGGGATATTCATTGAATGGGCCAGTGCACCGGCAAGTGAATATTTTCCACCATAGGAATGATCATAATTTTCAGGGCTCCAGTCTTCAAACCCGGATAAAATAATGGAGTCATTGTCAAGATACTGGCAGGGTTCCATTCCCTCCTCAATTGCCACTGCATAAAGCATCGGTTTAAAAACTGAAGCGAGTTGCCTCCGGGCCAGTACCTGATCGTATGGCTGGGTTTTAAAGTCAATACCACCAACCCATGCCATGATGGCACCGGTCAGGGGATCAATGGCAAGTAATCCTGCATGCAACAATGTTAAAGCCTGTTTGATACTATCCCTGACAGAAATTGAATCGGCATATGAGCCGGTCCAGTCAAAGATTGTCTGTAAAGTGATATCATCTGCCCGCTTTATAAGGTTTTGCTCCTTCAGTATACTTTGCGTAATTTCCCCGATTAATTTTTCCCCTGAAGAACTATTGTATTGCCCTGATAATCTTTTCTGCATTACAGATAAATGCTCGTGAAAAGATTTATTCACATAGCTTTGTAGGGGAAGGTTCAATGTCGTAGCAACAACCAGACCGTCTTCTTCGGGATTCCATTCTTTACCTGTAGCAGAAGATATTTCCTGCAGGATCTTATCTGCCTCATTTTTTACCTGGACCAGAAAATAATCTGCTGGTCCTTTTGACTCAACATTGTAATAATCCAGTATCAAAGGAAGCTTAAGCAGAGAATCTGCTTCCTGTGGTTCCAGGTAATTGTATTTCTCCATTTGACTCAAAACAACATTTCTCCGGGTTTTTGCATTTTCAGGATGCAAATGGGGGTTGTAATATGTAGTTGCTTTGAGAATGCCAATTAATACTGCGGATTCTTCGATTTTAAGTTCTTCAACTTTTTTGTTGAAATAGCGTGTTGTCGCAGCTTCGATACCGAAAATATTCTCACCAAAAGAAACTGTATTCAGGTAAAGGGTAAGTATTTCTTCCTTACTGTATGTTTTTTCAAGGCGGTAAGCCAGTAATACCTCCTTTGTCTTGTTTACAAAAACGGTCAGCACGCCGAATTTTTTTCTGCCGAACATGTTCTTTGCAAGCTGCTGTGTGATTGTACTTCCCCCTCCTGAGCTGGGATTATTAAACAGGACCGACTTAAACAAAACCCTTGCAAGACTCCTTGAATCAACACCTTCATGTTCAAAGAACCTGGCGTCTTCTGTGGCGATCAGAGCGTCTATCAGACAGGATGGTATTTGTGTGTAAGAAACATTTGTCCGGTTTTCAGAAAAAAATTTGCCAATAAGCTCACCTTCAGCGGATAATACTGTTGAGGCTGTTGCGTTTTTAAAATTCAGCAACTCCTCCCTGCTCTGAAGATGCCCGAACGCACCGCAATAAACAGATACGATGAACAGACAAGGGACTGCAATAGTTACCAGGGCAATTACAATTATGATTATCCATTTCTTCTTCATCCTTCGAAGGAAGTCATGGATTTTAAACGCAAAAAAGCTCCTGAAAGTACTTTCAGACATGAGGAACGGTTAAGACTCCTGTAAAGCTTCCTTTCTATACTTGCCGGTTAAATGATACAGTTTTCCAAATGTTGCATAACTGGCCATCCACCTGGGCCGTGAATCCCATTTTTATTATATTTACAGTTCCTTTTCAAGGCGGTAAGCCAGTAATGCCTCCTTTGTCTTGTTTACAAAAACGGTCAGCACTCCGAAATTTTTTCTTTGTCAATATACCGGGCACACCGGAATCCATTCTGGGGAGAACGGTCAAAAGGAGGAAGCTGACTCCAATATTCAAATACATAGTTAGGATCATCCCATCATGCGCCTGAAATAATTCGACCATCGCTTGATTCATTCAAACACCACTCTCTTGCATTACCGGCTATATCATATAAACCAAACCATGATATACCATTCTTCATGCCAACCGGCAAAGGGTTTTTGCTAATTGACCGGTATCCCATCTGACCTGGAAATTCTGTGTTAAATAAACGTATTTAAAAACTTATTTTAATACGTTGATTGGATATTAAAATTGATCCGTTATCAATGAATGGCAGTGATGCCTGGAAGTTCGCATACTGGCTTAACAAAAGATTTGAAGGGCGCTTGTGTAAACAGTACACTCTGTCTGAACAGGTAAATTCCGCTATTTGTAATTGACAATAACACGATAAATGCTGGTAAAACAAATTTCTTGTTCATGACATTTCTTTTTAAATATATGATAATAGTTGACTTTTAATTTGTTAATATTTTACCTGCTATACGTTATTCTCCTTTTTGCAGGCTATTAAAGTTAGGAAAGGATTAAATATAAATCAAAAAAATATGATATAGGTTATAGCATGAAATGAAATAACTATCAGAGGATTGGAATCCAGCCAATCCTTCCTGTAAAGGTTTTACCGTAAAAATATTCATTGTATTTTCCAAGGATAGTGAATTTTTCTCCTGGTTTTACATTATCTATGTAGACAGCATTTTTACCGGGAGATTCAAGTAGGGCAATTGCTTCCGGAATAGTCTTCTCCTGGATAGCATTCCGGATCAGTTCGACCTGGTTCTCCCTGATATAACCAGATGAACCGTCAGGAAGCAGAACTCGATATAAATTATCTGTAAGGGCAGTCACCTTCATTATGGAATGTTCATCAAGTGTATCAACTATCCGGCTGGCAAGATCTGGCGAGTATTTTATAAATGCAGTTCTTTTCGACCGGACAAACTCTCCGAGGAAAAGGCTGTCTCCGAAAATTTTAACCGGTACTGTATTGGTCTCAGCAATAAAATAATACGGATCGACAGGGCCTCTGCTATAAATGCCAAAATGCAGGTGCGGAGAGGTAGTTTTTGCATTTCCCGAGTTTCCAACAGTGCCAATGACCTGTCCGGCAACGACACTGGTTCCCCGATATACTTCCTGAGTTTCAAGGTGTGCGAAATAGAGGTTCATCGATCTTACCGGGTCATGAAGCCAGACATATCTCCCACCTACTTCCCCTTCACCTACCCTCGTAACATTAGCATTGACAGGTGCAATTACAGGCGTATGCCTCGAAGCGAAGATATCAACCCCGTGATGCTTTCTCCTCCCTGCATCTCTGGGATCCCCGAAAAAACTTAAAATTGACCTGCTGTTTTTCCCCTTAACAGGAAATCCTATTGACGGAACTTCACTGATCAGTACGCTGAACCTTCCCCCGCGCAATAATTCAGGCTGTAACCGCAATACGTAGTTAGCGTCACGTCTGGGTTCAAACTCGAGCCGGCAACTATCTCTGTCTGCTGATGCAACATGTGTCCATTCGTAGATCGAATCTCCACTTTGCCGAAACAGGTCAGCAAAAAGAATCATTGAGTCAACAGAATGGACAGTTATTTCGACTTCTATTCTTTTTCCCCGCAATACAAAAAAACGATATCCCACTGCTTCAACACCCTTTGGATCAAGATAAAACTGCTCTTCGAAAGGGAGTTTAATATCAACAGGTTTAGAAAGTGAATTCTCACTTGCTTCTTTCCAGTCGTGGCCAATGGCAGTCTGAATTAAATTTGCCTGTTCAAGAGAATGCAGGTAGGTTTCATGTTCCGATCGGGGCAGGAAAGGTTCGGGTACTATTTCCGACCTGCAGCTTGAAAGTAAAAGGAGAGTTGCAGCAATTAGTATTAACACGGGATTTCTACCATTCAGATAAGAATGCCAGGTTATTCCTACAGTAGAAACAGAATTCACCACTGGCAAATTTTTATTATAAAAGATGTTTAGCATTATAAAATATAAACATTTCAAATCTGGTAAGTTTTATAAAGCCTCTTTAATTATCTTATGAAATACAATAATATTGAATAATAGCTAAATTGAGAAATAAAGTCTTTGATCCGTGTACCAAAAACATAATCTGATAAGTTCAAAAAACAGAAAAATGAGGATAAGGATATCTGTTAAGCTTAATTGTAAGTTGCTCCATCCCGAATTAAATAACTATCTTTATAAGATTCACAGGCTGAAAATTATGCAACGAGATTTTTCTTTGTACCAAGATCTAATCCTTACAAAAATGAAAATTTTAGAAAAATTCAGTTTTTATTTATTCGTACTGTTGTTACCACTATATGCGGTCGCGCAACAAAATGCGCCCAGTTCTGTCTCACTTAACAGATTAGGCGACAGGATTTATGAAGTTACAGGAGGAAGCGGGGCAAATGGAGGTGCATTTATCGGGGACTACGGTGTTTTGCTGATTGATGCCAAAATGAACAAGGAATCTGTTGATCAGACAATCAGTGAAATAAGGAAACTGACAGACAAGCCTATCCGGTTCCTTGTTAACACTCATAGTGACGGGGATCATGTTGCTGGTAACAGGTTTTTCCCGGAATCAGTCGTTTTCGTGGCGCATGAGAATTGCCGCCAGGAATTCTTTCATCCCGGAAGAAACGGCGAACCTTCATCCTGGAATGATCCAAAGCTGTCTGCATTTATCCCTTCGGTAACCTTCAGCAGTAAAATGGACCTTTATGTTGATACAAAAAAGGTTGAGCTGTGGTATTTCGGGAAGGGTCACACGACCGGAGACATTGTTATCTATTTCCCGGACGACAAGATTGCTTTTGTTGGTGATCAGATATTCGAAGGACGTGTTCAGCTTATACATTCTTACAAGGGTGGAAATTCATTTGCACATGTAGAAACATTGCAAAAAATGCTTGAGACCATCGATGCAGAAAAGTTCTGCTGTGGTCATAATGAACCACTGGACAGGAATGCGGTAATCACACATATCAGTAAAATGAAGGACCTGCAAAACAAAGTCTCGGAATACATTGGCAGGAATTACAATCTGGAACGCATCAAACAGGACTTCAGTGCTGACCATGGCAATCTGGTTGAAACAATATATAATGAATTAAATGCTTCAAAATAAGGTATTTTAATTCGGATTTTGTCGTAACACTTTAGTATTATAGCTTGTCTCCTAATCTGTTAGTTTTACACTCAGCAGGTTTCTTTAACCTCAGTAGCTTTTACGAATTCGTATAACTGAGTGAGACATGCCACGCTAGAGGTCCGTTGTAATAAAATTAAGAAAGCAATAAAGACAGGACAAATACAAATCCTCACACCCCGTAATTAATCAAACCGGAGTAACCAGAATAGTATGATTTATAAAATTTGATTACCCGATTGTGGCAGTTATTCATACACCTATTCTTTTCCATCAATAGAGAACCAAATACTTTTCTATACATTGTTAATTAAGATTAATGATTATAATATAATAAGCATGAACCGAAATTCATTCATAGTAAGAAATAATTAATAAACATAGCGTTAAAACATCGGCAAACGATAACTTATATCTATTCTAAATTAACTTGTTTCAATTTTTTACTGATGTGAAAGCTCTCCCTAATAAGGAACAAATAAATATAGTAATTAAATAGACACCATTGAAAAAGGCAGGTCATCCTCAACGATTCTGTAAAGACAATAGTCTTTCCAATCATTCACCTCACCGGACCCAGGTACTTGTCCAGCCAGGCCAGGGTCTCTTTGATATACTCAGCTCTTGGTGGGATGTGGTCAGTGTCATAGAACTTAATGTCTTTATCCTCGGGTGGAGTTCCAAGAAGTTCAAACGCAGGTATTGATGATGTCTCAGGAGGAATGAATACGTCATATTTGCCATTCAGCATAAGGGTCGGTGTCCGTACCCTACTCACGTAGTTCAAAGCATTGACCTCCGGACGTCCTGAATCCTGAAATCCTCCTCCAAGAAGCACGCTTGCCTTAAACCGTTCTTCTACTGCAGGTATAATCAGACCTAATTCTCCCCCCCAACTCATTCCATAATAAGCAATTTTCAGGCTGTCAATGTCCTGCCGGGTCTGTAGATAATCTATGCTTCGTCGAATATCTTTTATTTCCTGAATTGCAAGCTCTGTGTAAGCATAAGATTTTGTGGCTTCAACAGTCATTAGAACTGCCATATATTCTGGTGATCCGCGCTCGAATGTTCCCTTAATAACTGGATAAAGAACAGCCCGGCCATTACGGATAAGGTATGAAAGGAACATGGGAAATTCGTAATAATCCTCAATCCCCTCACTGGAAGGTGTCCAGGAAGAGGCACTGCCCGGAAAATAGATAACTGTCTGATAGGGGGATTGAGCATTGACCGGAAGGAAAAGATGGGCTATAATCCGTTCATTTCCATAGGCGGCATTGAATGAGATCTTTTGATGTACCCATCCTTGTGGATTCTCGTTTGACGTTTCGATTTTTGGATCTAACTCCTTTTGATCATAGGCAAACTGTTCTTTATAGATTTGGAAGATAGGATCGGTGATTTGTGGATGATTTCCGTAGTCCTTCATATAAAAAACCATTCTTTTTCCAAGAGCAACATCAGGTATTGCTATTGAATCAGGATAAAGTGCCAATCTGAATCCATTCCTCGGAGAACGATCCATTGATAGAGACTGTTTCTCATACTCAAAATCATATGTATTATCTTCCCATGATCCTCCTCTAATAATCCTTCCCTGTTCGGTTTCATTCCAGCACCATTCCCTGACATTGCCCGGCATATCGAATGCCCCGTAGGCTGTGACTCCGGGAAGACTTCCCACAGCAACAAGCCCTTCACCTCCAAAGTTTGTAAAAGGTGCTAAAGTTCCGAAGCCCCCAAGCTGTGGTGCTTGGATCATGGGCGTATACCCTCCCCGTGCTATGTTCCAATGGATGGAGGTGGGCAGGCTCATCCCTTTCCATTCCGCGTATGCAGCAGCTTCAAACCAGCTAATCCCTGAAACAGGGAAATCTGCTTCAACACTCGGGTAATCTCCGCCCAGCCATGTTTGCGGACCCGGCTGATCCGACTGGTCCACAAACTCTTTCATCGCTTCATCCCAGGTGAGGACCTTTCCATCTTTAATAAAAGGGTGTTTCCAGTATTCCTGATTCCAGTATCCTCCGGCATCTATGAATTCCTTATACTCATGGTTCGTAACCTCATAGCGACCGATGAAGAAATCCCCTATGGTTCCAATTTCTGTCTGCGTGGTAGGCACACGTATCATCCCCTCGGGAAGGCTCCCTTGTTTATCCATGGTTCTTACGAGATTGTAGCTGCCTATGAGATTGTCCTCCCCTCCAAGGCCCCAGGTAGATGCTGCCGCAAGAACGGTATCATACCCTTCCTTCTCCAGCTTCCAGCGAAAGATACCTAAGGGCACACGGACACTGTCCAGCGGTGTGATTCCAAGGAAGGACCACTCGGCATCCGGGTCCACGTATTCCTTCATGTAAACTCTTGCCCCGGGAGGATCGGTGATTACGTCGATGTGTCTGGAACATTGACTGAAGAGCGTCTCCAGTACTGTATCATTCCCAAGAATTTCCTCAGCCTGTTCTGCAAGCCGATAGGGTTCCACAAGATTCCTCCAGACATCATTATCTGCAATCATCTGTTCTATTTTGGGAATTGCCTCCTCCCTGGCCCAGCGGATGTCAGCCTGCCGTTTAAAGAATCTTATTGCGCCAAGGATAATGACACCTATGAATATAGCTGCTGCAGGGATAAGTAACCTTTGCAGGATAAGTTTCTTGCCAGGTTCAACCTTCTTTTCCTGCTCATATGTTCCTGCTCTGAGTGCCTCATCGATATCTTTATCTTCGATTTTTTCCAAAGTCAACAACATATGCACTACCCTATACAACTTTTTCATTTGTTCGTCCAGGGGAGGTGTCAAAGCATCGAACCAATGCACATTGCCAATATAATATTCGAGTTGTTTCGATAGCGGTACATCCTCCAAGCGAAGGTTGATGACAGACAACCCGTGATGGACTGCCCGGTCCACTTCTTTGATGACCTGCGGAGAATGGTTTGAGTTTGAGGAATAAATAAGGACAAATACTTTTGAGGTTTTTATGCCATCGATGATGGCCTCTGCAAAGGGAAGGCCCGGTGAAATGTCGCGGGGCGCAATCCAGCAACGGATCCCGTTTTCTTCCAGGATCGAACACACAGCATTAGCTGCGTCTTTATCTATGCTGGAGTAACTGATGAATACTTCATGGGCCATATCCGTCATACTTTTTGCCCGTAATGATAATTGCCATGATATAAGTATTATGTAAAGGTAAAAAAGATTGTAACATGTTCCAAATAAAATAATTATATGGAAAACATTTTATTAGCAAGTTCCCCACTGCTGGTGGAGGAAATGGTCTGATAAGTCGCCCGTTGTTTCAGTGAACTTCTGTATTAAATAAAAAAGAGTTCGTTTAATTATACGGCAGGTTCATTTTTTTGGCAATCTCTGCTGGATTAAAGTAACTGGCTTTAAATATTTCTTCCAGTTTGGGAGTCAAGGCAAGCAGTTCTCCTACAGGATTTTTGACTTAAATATAAGTTGCATATAACATCTATGTGTTAAAAGCTGTATCTTAATATGTTGTTATGTTGAAAAAATGCGCCGGATCATAGGTAAACTCGCTTCTTTTCCTAAGGTTCAGCAAAAAGAAGGGTTGATTATTAATAAGCTAATTTTATTTTCATCTCAGAGTATAATTTAATATGACAATCAGAATCCCG
>Ga0307438_1000334_pt1 | contig 37742 bp, 31 predicted proteins | sample SalMarWE160110MG_FD_202144 | JGI IMG/M metagenome (GOLD analysis project Ga0307438, IMG submission 202144) | Salt marsh sediment microbial communities from the Plum Island Ecosystem LTER, Massachusetts, United States - WE1603-110 | ecosystem: Environmental > Aquatic > Marine > Intertidal zone >... | reverse complement strand
ACGATGCCATCAAAAGAGGGATACACCCAAGAACAAACACGGAGAAGAACATCCAAAACATGAAAAGGCAACTTGAGCAAATAGACGCTATGTATGATTGGTCCCGGGAGATCAACACCAGCAGCCCTGAGTATTACAAGTGGACTCAATGGATCTTTCTCAAAATGTACAAGAACGGCCTGGCGTACCGAAAACTGGTACCTATCAACTGGTGCCCCAGTTGCAAAACAGGACTGGCCAACGAGGAGGTAGTGAACGGAAGATGTGAGCGCTGCGAGACCCCGGTAACAAAGAAGAAGCTTATGCAATGGATGCTGAGGATAACCAAGTATGCTGACCGGTTGCTTCAAGATTTAGACAAAGTCGACTGGCCGGAAAAGGTAAAGACCATGCAGACCAACTGGATAGGTTACAGTAAAGGTGCAGAGGTTATCTTCAAAGTTGTCTCAGCTAAGGATGAAGAAGAGTTTGACATTCCTGTTTTCACTACCCGTCCTGACACTCTATTCGGGGCTACCTATATGGTTTTGGCTCCTGAGCATGAGTTCACGGAAAAAATTAGCTCACCTTCCCAAGAGAAAGAGGTCCAAGATTACATAGAACGGTCCCGAAGAGTTCCTGAGACAGAGAGGCTGGCCCAAGTCAGAGAAAAGACCGGGGTATTCACTGGAGCCTATGCCATCAACCCGGTCAATAGGGAGAAGATCCCTATCTGGATTTCGGATTATGTTCTTCTAGCCTACGGTACCGGGGCTATTATGGCTGTTCCTGCCCACGATATCCGAGATTTTGAATTTGCTACCAAATTTCATCTTCCGATCAGGGAGGTAATATACAGTCCAAGAGCCCAAAGAAAGAAGGACAGTACCCTGAAGGAAGCATACCTTGAAGAAGGAGAGCTCATTAACTCTGGGTCATTTAACAGACTCTCTTCGGGGGAAGCAAGGAAAAAAATCACTGAGTGGCTCCATCAGAGGAATTTAGGCAAAAGGGCTGTGAGTTACAAACTTCGCGATTGGGTTTTCTCCCGGCAAAGATATTGGGGAGAGCCCATCCCCATTATTTACTGCGAACGGTGCGGAGAGATTCCCGTTCCTGAGAAGGATCTTCCCGTTGAGCTTCCCCAAGTAGAAAAGTACCAACCCAGCGGCACGGGGAAATCACCCCTGGAGAACATACCAGAGTTTGTCAATACCACCTGTCCTACCTGTGGCTCTCCGGCGAAAAGAGAAACGGACACTATGCCTCAGTGGGCAGGCTCCTCCTGGTATTTTCTGCGCTACCCTGATGCCCATTTAGAAAAAGTCGCCTTTGAAAAGGAGACGACGAACTACTGGCTTCCTGTGGACATGTATGTGGGAGGGATTGAGCACGCCATTCTTCACCTCCTTTATTCCCGTTTTTTTACCAAGGTTCTCTATGATCAGGGATACATCGACTTTGATGAGCCTTTTCAGCGCCTGTTCAACCAGGGGATGGTTTGCAAGAGGAGCAAACGAACCGGTAAAGTGGAAAAAATGTCCAAATCTAAAGGAAATGTGGTCAATCCTGATGACCTCGTAGAAAAATATGGTATAGACACGGTGAGAATGTATGAGCTTTTCATCGGACCGGCTGAGCTAGATTGTGAATGGCAGGATCAGGGAATCGAGGGGGTCTTTCGCTTCCTAAAGAAAACCTGGGATCTCATACAGAAATGGGAAGCAAAACCTGGCCCGGAAGACACGGAAACTAAGACGCGCCTTCATCTCCTTATTCGGAGTGTCACCGAGAGAATAGAGGCTTTCAAGTTCAATACAGCGGTGAGTAGCTTTATGGAGTTCGTCAATTTTCTTAATAGGTCTGAAATACTTGCCAGAGGAGTAGACAAAAAAACCATTGAGACTTTCCTTATACTGCTGGCTCCATTTGCCCCTCATTTTTGCGAGGAACTTTGGGAAAGGCTAGGCCATTCCCAAAGTATCTTCAAAGAAAAATGGCCCCTGTACGATCCTTCCCTGGTTGAGGATAGATTGGTGAGGATAGCGGTTCAGGTGAACGGTAAGCTACGAGGAGCCTTGCTCCTGGCTAAAGATACTCCTGAGGAGAAAGCGGTGGAGGAGGCGCGAAAAATAGAGAAAATCAGGAAATACCTGGAGGGAAAAGAAATCAAGAAAACGGTATTTGTCCCTAGCAAGATTATCAATTTTGTTACCACCCAAGGCTAATCTAGACGGGGGCGCCTCATATGTGGAACCTTACACGAGAGGAACAGACAGTTCTCATTTTTTTATCAGGAGTGTTTTTGGTGGGAATGGGGATAAAACTCCTGGGAGGTATTCCTCGGAGTCAAAATCTTTCTTTACCTACCTCTAACAGTTTGGTTAAAGTAAAAATAGGCGGAGCAGTGAGAAAACCAGGTTGGTATAGTCTGTCTGAAGGGAGTCTTGTTATCGAGGCAGTAAAGAAAGCAAGAGGGGCTCTTCCACAGGCAGATTTAAGCAGACTTAATTTGGGCTCGCGCTTAAAGGATGAGGATGAAATCTGGATTCCGGGAGAGAAGATCGATATTAACCGAGCCTCTCCTCACCAGCTTTCCTACCTTCCTGGCATTGGCCCGATCTTGGCTCAAAGAATTGTTGAATATCGGCAAAAGAAGGGACCGTTTCAGGATTTATCTGACCTAGAGAAAGTTCCCGGAATTGGTAAATTAAAGCTAGAGAAAATCAAGGGGAAAATTTGTCTGGACGAAAAGTAGTCCGGAGAATAACTTTCAATATCTTGTCGGTACCAACTAAGTCGGTAAAGACATAGTCTGGATTGAATTTTTGCAGTTCCTCTCTGGCGTAATTTCCTGTTGCCACAGCGAGAACTTTTACGGCTGCTTCTTTTGCCGCACTAATGTCTTGCGGAGTGTCTCCTACTAAATAGATTTGGCTATCAGTGATTTCATATCCAGAAAGATTAGCTGCCCTTTTTCGAGCCATCCTTATTAGATTTGCTCTACTTGCATCGTCACTCCCAAAACCACCAATTTCAAAGTATTGATTTAATCGTAGTTTTCTTAACTTATCTCTGGCAATAGGTTCTAGATTTCCAGTAACCAAACCCATCATAACATTTTTCTGCTTGAGTTTCTTTAAGAGTTTTCTTACCCCAGGCAGTACCCTGGCATGGCTTCTACTAACTATTTTTTTGAATGATCTGACCATCACCTTCATACATTGACTCATTTTTGCATTAATTTCCTCGAGGGGTACTCCATTTTTCTTTAAGACCCCCGTAATTATCTTCTGATCAGTCATCCCATGATGGTTTATGCAATCAATATCAGCGTCTACACGATAAACCTGCCTGAAAGCATCTGAAAATGCTTGTGCATGTTCATAAAAGTCTTGAGTAAGTGTTCCGTCGACATCAAACAGAACTAAAGCTTTTACCTTCTTCCCTCCCCTACTCTTTTCAGGCAATTTACTTTCTCCCACTTTTCTTGACTCCGCACCCACTTTTCTTCAATTAAAAAACTCTGGCATAATATAACAAATGAGAGATAAAAAGCAAGAAACCTAATCCCCAAATCGTGAAATATTGACAGATTCAGCCATCTTAGATATATTGGACACTGGTTAAATGCAACACCATCTTTACTTATGTCTATTTTCCACATTGTCCTTCTGATATTATCAACTTTGCCCCTTCTAAGAGAGGCATTCCACATAACCGGAAAGGTAATTGATTGCCCCAAGCTAAAGGGAAGAGTTATCAGATTTATAATGGAGGTAGAGAAAATAGCCTCCCTCTTTTTTAACCGGCCTGTACTAGAGATCGATATAAGACAGTTACTGCTTATTTTCCTAAACATGATGGGAATTTACTCCAGAGGATCTCGGATGCGGTACGGCAAGTATAAATTATGAAATAGAGGATTGCCTGTAGGAAAAGCACTATGGCGAAAAAATCCTACCTTATAGGAATTGACCTTGGTACCGCTGGAACAAAGGCGGCTATTTTTGATGAGGAGGGGAATTTAATTGCCGATGCCTATGAAGAATCAAGACTTTCCTATCCTAAACCTGGCTGGGTGGAGCAGGAGCTTGACGATTTTTACCGCTCGGCTTGCCAGACTATTAAAGAGGTCATAGAAAAGTCAAAAATTTCTCCTCCCCGCATAGCTGCCATAGCTTTTGCTGGACAGATGGGGGGAATAGGTGGGGTTGATGAGCACTGGAGGCCTGTAACTCGCTACGATTCCTGGCTTGATACAAGATGTGAACCTTACATTGATCTTATGAAAAGACAAGCCGAAGATCTTGTTTTAAGAAAAACAGGAGCTGCCCCCAGTTATAACCACGGGCCTAGAATCCTTTGGTGGAAAAACGAAGCTCCAGAAATTTTTAGAAAGATCCATAAATTCGTCATGCCCGCCGGATATGTTGCCGGAAAAATGGCAAATCTTAAAGGAAAAGAGGCTTTCATTGATTACACTTACATTAACTTCAGTGGATTCAGCAATACCGAAGATAGCTCCTGGAGTGAAGAGCTTTGCCAGATGTTTGATATACCCCGGGATAAACTTCCTCGGATAATTTCTCCCTGGGAGATAATAGGAAAACTCTCCTCTCAGGCAGCCAGAGATAGTGGTTTAGTCCCGGGTATCCCTATTGCTGCTGGTGCAGGTGATCAGATGGCCGGTTTTCTGGGGGCGGGACTGGTGGAGGAGGGTGAATTAATAGATGTTGCCGGGACTGCCTCCTGTTTTGCCGGTTGCATTTCTAATTTTACACCTGATTTAAGAACAAAGACCTTCCTCTGTTTTCGCTCGGTGATTCCTGGGCTCTGGTATCTTTTAGCCTACATCAATGGAGGAGGACAGTGCCTCAGGTGGTTCCGAGATCAGTTTGCCCAGACAGAAAAAAAAGAGGCCAAAAAGCGGGGAATAGATCCTTACCAGGTTTTAAATGAAAAAGCTGAGAAAATCCCTCCTGGTTCGGAGGGACTCATTTTTGTTCCTCATCTTGGGGGACAAGTCTGTCCCTACAACCCTCATGTTAAAGGGAGCTGGTTCGGATTCAGTTGGAAACACACAAAATCCCACTTCTACCGGGCTATACTGGAGGGAATTGCCTATGAGTATGCCCATTATTTGGCTATTTTAAAGAAGCTTTCTCCCGATCTTTCTTTTCAGAAAGTTCGGGTGATAGGAGGAGGAGCAAGAAGTACTCTCTGGAATCAAATAAAAGCTGATGTGTTAAATTTATCCTATCTCAGGGTTAATCGGGAGGAACTGGCAGTTCTGGGATCAGCAATAATAGCAGGATACGCAGTTGGTCTTTTCTCGGATTTATCCTCCACTTCTAAAAAATTTACCAGCACCACTACTCCTTCTATCACTCCCAGTTTATCCCGTCATGACTATTACCAGAACTTCTCTAAATTATATCTTAAATTGCTTTCATCTCAGGAAGATCCCTCCAGAGAACTTACCAGGATCTGTCGGCTGCCGCTACCAGATGAAGGATAGAAAAGGGGAACTATATGGGTAAAGTAAGGATATGTCTTATAGGTGCAGGAAGAGTGGCAAAAGTTCACGGTTTTAATTTAAAGGTTCACATCCCTTCCTCCGAAGTAGTAGCTGTAGTAGATAACCAGCTGAGTATTGCGCGAAAACTGGCGGAAGAGTTGGGCATAGCCCAAGTATTTAAGGATTACCAGAAGGCTCTTTACTGGGACAAGTTTGATGCAGTGGTGGTTACCACCCCCACTTTTACTCATCACCCAATAGTTGTGGATGCAGCCCAGGCTGAGAAACACGTATTCTGTGAAAAACCCATTACCTTGAATCTAAAAGAAGCTGATTCCATGATTGAGGAATGTCAAAAAAATGGTGTGAAACTACAGATCGGGTTTATGAGAAAATTCGATCCAGAGTTTATCCTGGCTAAAAAGAAAGTAGAGCAAGGAGTAATTGGAGAATTACTTCTTATCAAATCCACAGGAAGGGGACCCGGACTACCTCCAGAATGGGCCTGGGATATACAAAAAAGTGGAGGAATGTTAGCCGAGGTTGCCAGTCATGATTTTGATGCCCTGATGTGGTTTGCCCAAAGCAGGCTGGAAACTGTAGAGGCCATCGCTGCCAATTATAGATGTCCTGATTTAAAAATAAAATATCCCCGCTTTTACGATACTGCTGTGGTCTTAGGAACCTTTTATAATGGAAAAATGGGAGTAATTGATATGAGTTGTCCGGTTGGTTACGGATACGATGCTCGCGTGGAACTTCTGGGCTCAGAAGGGGTTATGTTTGTTGGAGATGTAAGAGGAAAAAATCTTAGCTGGTCTACCAGGGATAAAGGAATGAATCTACTTCAGTATTTGAGCTGGAGAGAAAGGTTTAAAGAGGGATATATTGCCGAACTCCAGCATTTCATCAACTCCATTATCAAGAACACCTCTCCCCTTGTTAGCGGTGAGGACGGCAGAAGATCCTTAGCTGCTGTAATTGCCTCTAATTACTCTATTCAGACCGGGAAAAAGCTGAGAGTGACTTACTGATTATTTATCTTATCCCTGATGGCCGATACAGCTGGCCTGCAGCTAAGAAGTGATCGATTTAAGTTTCATGTTTTTCGGAAAAGGGGTATTTAAAAATGGCTAGCCTTGGCATAGGAATAATTGGATGTGGAGGAATCGGGAAGGTTCATATTCTTGGTTATAAGAGTATGTCATCCTACTATGATCTGGGATCAAACAGGATTGAGCTTGTGAAAGTTTGTACCGCTCACGAAGAGACAGCGCGAAAAGCCCAAGAGCAACACCAATTCAAGTTCTCCTGTACTGACTATCATAAGTTACTGACAGCCAAAGATATAGACATCATTGATTGTACCGCCCCCAACTACTTGCATCACAATATAGTTATTGATGCCATTGAGGCGGGAAAGCATGTCTACTGTGAGAAACCTCTGGCAATGAATGCCCGGGAGGCAGAAGATATAGTGAAAAGAGCATCCGCCTCCAATGTCAAGTGTCAAATAGCCTTTAATTATCGCTTTGTACCTGCAATCATGCGAGCAAGGCAATTGATTGGTCAAGATAGATTGGGTAAGATCCTTACCTTCCGAGCGGCCTATTTGCACTCCGGCTATATTGATCCCGGCAGGCCAATGAGTTGGCGCCTAAGGAAATCACAAGCAGGAGGAGGTGCTCTTTTTGATTTGGGATCTCATGTTCTTGATTTGGTAAGGTATCTCTTGGGGGAATGTGAAGCCGTACTTGCCAATGATTACACTTTGATTAAGAGGCGTCCGATTGAAAAAGGAGCTAAGCAGATGGAAGAGGTGGATGTTGATGATTTGAGTATTCTCCAACTTAGGTTAAAAAACGGAGCTATAGGAACAGTGGAGGCTTCACGTGTTTCCACAGGGAGTGTCGATGAATTAAAAATAGAGATTCAGGGAGACAAAGGGGCGGTAAGGTTTAACCTGATGGATCCGAATTGGCTGTATTTCTATGATGTAATGAATAAGAACGAGCCGCTGGAGGGTGAGCTGGGCTTTAAGAGGATCGAAACACTTCAACGTTACCCTGACTCAGACCTCCATGCTTGCGCCCGAGCTTCCGTCGGATGGCTGCGTTTTCATATAGCAAGTCAGTACAGCTTTATCAGAGCTATCCTGGAAGATCTAACTCCCGAGCCCAGTTTTGAGGATGGATTGGCTGTGCAAAGAATTATGGAAGCAGCCTATCTCTCCTCGGAAGAAAAAAAGTGGATTGATTTAACTCGTTAAAAAAGAATGGGAGAAAAGTAAAATCATGAAAGTAGCATTTGATGCATTAGAAAGAGCATATGGCCCGATCGAGGACGAAGCCAATGAAGCAGCGCTGAGGGTTCTTAGGTCAGGAAAATATATATTGCGTGAAAATGTAAAGCTCTTCAGTTTACTGGTGTCACAAGAACCAGAGAGGAATGGGAGTACTGTAAAGAAGGATTATGGAAAGTGGCAGAGTCCGCCAAAGATGGCTTGTTATTGAATCTTTTACCCCTGATATTATGAAGAAAGAATTTGGAAAGCAAGTTGCCATATGGAGAAGAATTGCATCACCCGAGGAGATAGCTTCTGAAGGACTAAAATTTCTTAAGAAATGCGAGGAGCCTACAACCTAAATAGGGGGTTCATATGACTTCTACTCCACAAAAAGGCAAACTCCATAGATTAGAACCCAGAGTTTACCAGTACACCTTTGGTCCGAACGAACCGGTACTACGGATTAGAAGTGGTGATTCAATCACTGCCTCAACGGTAGATGCTGGTGGATTCGACTGCTGCGGCAATCCATTGGCGGAACACCAAAAACAGAAAAGCAAGGTCACCACATTTCAAGAGTTCAATCCTCTGGTTGGACCCATCTGGATTGAGGAAGCTCAGCCAGGTGATCTACTGAAAATAAGTATCGAAAAGATTCTTCTAAACCGGGAATACGCCTATTCCTCTCTTTTGCCTCACTTTGGTTCCTTAACCGGGGAGTGTACAGGAAGGGACCTTTTGTTTAATGAGCCTCTGCCAGAAGTCAAATACCAGTGGGAGCTTGATCTAGGCTCTCAAATTGGGACCCTAAAACTTTCTAAAAGCAAACTAGAGAAAATTCAAATTCCTCTCCATCCTTTCATTGGTTCCATAGGGGTCGCTCCCCGATTTGGACGTGTAGAAACAGCGCTTGTTCCAGGTGAATACGGCGGAAATATGGACTGTGTGGAGACAAAAGAAGGCGCAATCCTTTACCTACCCATATGGGTAAAAGGAGCGCATCTTTCATTCGGGGATGTTCATGCGGCCCAGGGAGACGGAGAGATCTGCGGAGTCGCCCTGGAAACAACTGCTCAGGTGACCTTGAAGCTGGAAGTGATTAAGAACAAAACTGCAGAGTGGCCTCGAATGGAGAATCCAGCTTATCTCATGGTAGCTGGTAGTGCACGTCCGCTTATGGATGCTCTCCGTATTGCTCACGTGGAACTCATAAAATGGTTGGTTACCGATTATGGATTTGAGAAATGGGAGGCTCTACAGGTGCTGTCACAAGTTGGCAGGATGCGAGTAGGAAACGTGGTAGATCCCAATTATACCATAGTGGCAAAGTTTCCCAAGAAATACCTACCGTACTAAGAAATCGTTGTGCCGGCTCTGGTGCAGGAAGTGAAAAGAAAAGCTATTATTGAGCAGGCAAAAAGGAAAATTTCCCCTCATTATGAATAAACCCATTGTTGGACTTACCCTTTTCTTCATAGCAGGAATAGTCTTAGGAAAGTATCTCTCTCTACCTTTTCTTTCCCTCTACTTAACTTTTCTCTTATTGTTCGGCTTATCCGTTATTTTTTACCTTAAGAGGAAAAGAAGCTTGGTAGCGTATCTTTTGTTTTCTCTTATCACTTTGGTAGGTAGCCTCTATTTTTGCTATTCCTATTTTCCTCATTCTCCTTCTCATATTATCAACTTTACCTCTTCTAAAGAGGCATTGCAGATAACCGGAAAAGTGATTAATCGCCCCAAATTAAAGGGAAGAGTCATCAGATTTATAATGGAGGTAGAGAAAATAGCTTCTAAAAATGGATCCCTGAAGATGGGGGCGGAGAAAGAGAATGGTTCAGGGAAAATAGAAAAAGAAGTAAAAGGAAAGGTCTGGGTGATAAGCTATCTTCCTCTGCTGAATTATGATTATGGGGATGAGGTCAAGGTTGAAGGAAAGCTAACTTTACCAAAAGGAGAAAAAGAAGGAGGATTTAACTGGCAAAAATATTTATCCTATCAGGGAATCTGGGTTGAGCTGGGCACAGGAAAAGTAGAGCTCATAAAAAGAGGCCGAGGAAATCCTTTAATGAAGTGGGCCTACAGGAGCCGAGACCGGATGGTGAGATTAATCGAGCACCTCTTACCTCAACCTCAATCTGACATCTTAAAGGCTATCATGCTGGGAGATAAGGATTCTCTTCCTGCTGAGGTTAAAAATACGTTCCTTAAAACAGGGACAGGCCATATCCTAGTGGTAAGTGGTCTACATGTGGGATTGATCTTGTTTATCCTCTTGGTTTTTTTCAGGACTCTGGGACTTTCCTTTGAATTGACCTCTCTTTTAGTTATGCCTCTCCTGGCATATTATGCGGTTCTGACAGGTCTTCGGTCTCCGGTGGCCCGGGCAACTTTAATGGCAGAGGTGGGACTGGGATGTCTATTGATTAACAAAGATATCTCTCCTTTTGTCATCCTTAGTCTCGCTGCTCTTTTTATTCTCGCGCTCAGTCCGCTTTCCCTTTTCACCGCCAGTTTTCAGCTTTCCTTTATAGCAGTAGGAGGAATAATCTATCTTACGCCTTATCTGGAAAAAAGATTTAAAAGACTACCTCTCTGGTTAAGAAAATCGTTCGCTATTTCCTTAGCGGCACAACTCTCTGTTCTCCCTCTACTGGCCTTTTATTTTCATCAAATTCCTCTTATTGGCCTTCTAACCAATCTCCTTATTACTCCTCTGGTAACAATTATCCTGGCTTTGGGATTTTTTAGCCTGGCATTGGGATTGATAACCCTGGGAGGAGCTCAGATAATTGCTAATGCCAATTGGCTAGCTCTTACCAGTCTTTTGCGGCTGGTTAACTTTTTCTCTTTTTCTCAATCGAGAACTATCTCCAATTTACTCTGTCCTGGGGTGGGATCCTTTTCGCCGATTCTTTTGATTATCTACTATGTGGGACTGATAGCATCACCTTATGTTTTTAAAATTTCAAGTAGCTATGTCGAGTTAAAAAAATAAACCCATCCTCCTTTTCTCCTTGAGGCAAGCCATGCAAAAATTGATCATTCAAGACTAACTTCCAATTTTTCGGGCTAGGGCAACTGAAAAAGGGGGTTGACAATATTTCTTATATGTGCATGCTATCTATAGAATAGAAAGAATTGAAATAGTGGATGACCTTCCTCAAAAAATGGTCAGCTAAATCCTAAATTTTAGAACCAAAAGGGAGGAAAGCTATGCAAAGTAAGACCTGGGGATTGGTGCTTTTTGCTCTCGGCATCTTCTTTATGTACGCTTTTAGTATGGTAAACTTCTGGTTGATGCTGGTGGGAATCGTGCCATTGATGACATTGTTTAGGATCTTACCCATTAACGCGGTACTCATGCTAATGGGCTATACCCCACCTATTGGCGCAGTACTGATGGTCATCGGCGGATTGATTTATGGGCGAAAAACCAGGGAGGCAATCAAATGAACTTACCGACGACTCATCCTATTTGGATGTGGCTCTATTTTGGCACTTTTGGATCGACCGGTGCGGTGCTCTTCACCTTGGTCGTCTGGAACTGGCTGAAGGTCCACAGCTTGGCCAAGGGAGCGCTACGGTCAGCTACCAAGTGGAACGTGCTCGGATATATGTTCCTCTTCGTCGGGGCGTGGTTTGCCTGTGGTATTGGCGGGCCGCCGGGTAATTTGCTCAGCCCTGATCTGACGATACACAATCCTGACCTTGCCACCTGGACAGCGTTCCTTTCAATGTTCTTCTCAGTACCAGGCTGGGCCTGCGCACTTGTGGGCATGCGGAAAATGATAAAGGCTACACAGTAAGAGGGTCAGAAAGAGGCGCAGATGGCCTTCGGCGACTTCGAGAACCCGAATGCGCTACTTGACATGCGTGGAGTGAACTGGCAAACTTAAACCTGGTGACAGGAGGTGACTAGAAATGAACAAGAAGATCGCAGGGATTATCGCAGCAGTTCTAGGAGTAATTGGACTCATAGTGATATTGGCGGGCCCGGCCTTCAACTTACTCCCAACCAACCCTTCTATTTTCGCTGCCTTAGTGTGCTGGATCGTTGGTGGCGCGATTAGAGGCTTTGCGAGAAAAGGAGAGAAGGAAGAAAAAAAGTAATAGCTCAGATACGCCGATGAAGAGTTAAGCCGCCTATTAAGGAGCCTACCTTTCTGGGGCCTAGCGAAAGTGAAGGTCATCCCCATGCAGACCTTTTGAGCAAAAGTTGAAATTTTCGGAAGAGACTCAATTTGAGAAAAATCAAATGGAGGAGCAAAACAGATATGAAGGCCTGGATTCTTGCAAAGAAAGAAAATTTTAACTCTTACGAAAACAGACGTTTTCATGAGGAAGCCGAACAAATGGGAATTGAACTCCAAACAGTTGGACCTGAAGAATTTGATATCATCGTTACAAAAGAAGGGCGAAAGAGCATCCTTCGCAAGGGCAGTCCTGTAGATTTGCCGGATTGTTTGATTCCAAGAATGGGTGCAGGGACAACATATTTTGCTTTAGCGGTGATACGACATCTTCAGAGACTGGGCCTTTTTATTCTAAATTCCGGCCAGAGCATAGAAAATGCCCAAGATAAACTGGCAACCCTGCAAATCCTTGCTGCAAATAATATCCCAATTCCTAAAACTATGCTTGCTAAGTTCCCTTTGAACGTTGATATTGTTGAGAGGAAATTCACTTATCCGTTGATAGTAAAGACTGTTTCAGGCTCTTATGGAAAGGGAGTTTTTTTCTGCGAACACAGAGATCAGCTAGAAGACCTTGCAGACCTCATAGAAGTCTCGAAAGATCAGAGAGTTAATGTAATCATTCAGGAATTCGTTTTATTCAGTAACGGAAAAGACATTCGAGTCTTTGTTGTAGGTGGAAAGCATATCGGAGCAATGGTAAGGATAGCCAGAGAAGGGAAACTCAAAGCCAATTTTTCTGCGGGAGGAACAGTTGCATCTTTTGATCTGAATCCTGCAATGGAGAGGCTTGCCGTGGAATCTGCGAAGCTTGTGGGGCTGGATATAGCTGGCATAGATATTCTTTTTGATGGTGATAGTTATAGAGTTTGCGAGGTAAACTCTTCCCCTGGGTTTGAGGGTTTTGAAAAGGCAACAGGTCTGAACGTTCCGCAAGAAATTTATCATTATATTCAGGTTCGTTTGGGAGGTTCTCTATGATGTTAAAACTGTGCCTAACATATAATAAAGACCTTTTGCCAAAAGCTCCTAAAAAAAGAGGTTGATATAGGTATTGTAGTCACCCGCACATAGAGAGCTCTTTTACTGTGCCGATCCCCGATAGAAAAAGTTTATTCTCGGTTGAGTCTTTCTTCGGGCCCTAAATTAAGAAAGAGCGGATTTTTCTGTTTTTGCCTTATCGGGGAGGAAATTTACAGAAAAAATTGGACTTGACTCTGGGATTGACAAAACATAAATTGTGTATAAAATCTAATACGATTGAAAATATGGTATTAGTAGAGGACGATTAAGGGAGAGGCCAAGAACATCTGGCACCGAAGGGGCAATCTTTAATTTAAACTCTCAGGTAAAAGGACCTTAATCGACTAGCTCTCTGGAGAAGCTTTCTTTAAATGTAATTAAGGAAAGAACCGACGGGGCAGTTTTGCCTTTGTAGGCAAGACGAATCTCTCAGGTAAAAGGACAGAGGGCACGACATTCATCAAGCTGTCGTGTCCTCTTTTTTATTAAGATAAAAAAATATCTAGAGCACTGCTGAAAGGAGTAGACCGATGTATATGGCAAAGAGAATGACAAGATTAGGGACTGAAACCGCATTTGAGGTTTTGGCACAGGTAAATAGGCTCAGAGCAGAAGGAAAGGATATTATAAGTTTTGCTATTGGAGAGCCCGATTTTGATACGCCTCAGAATATCAAAGATGCAGCAATAAAAGCAATCAAGGATGGTTATACCCATTACAGTTCCTCGGCTGGAATTCTTCCTTTAAGAGAGTCAATTGCTCGCTATATCTCCAAAACCAGGGACATTGAGGTAGATTCTGATGAGGTGGTAGTTACGCCAGGAGGAAAACCAATAATTTTTAATAGCATTTTCTCCTGTATTAACGAAGGGGATGAAGTGATGTACCCGAATCCAGGATTTCCCATTTATGAATCAGTTATAAATTTTGTCGGTGGGAAACCAGTTCCTCTTCCCCTTTTAGAAGAGAAGAATTTTAGCTTTGACACAAAGGACTTACAAGAAAGGATAACTCCAAAAACAAAAATGATTATTATTAACTCTCCTCAAAATCCCACTGGAGGTACCTTGAGCTATGATGATTTAAAAACCACTGCTAGGATAGCTATTCAAAATGATATTTGGGTGCTCTCAGATGAGATTTATTGTAATATGGTCTACGATGGAAAGTTCCAGAGCATTGTTTCTATTCCTGGAATGAAAGAGAGGACAATTTTGCTCGATGGGTTCTCCAAAACTTACGCTATGACTGGGTGGCGGTTGGGATTTGGAATAATGAGGAAAGAGCTGGCCACTCATATTGCCAGAATAGAAACAAATGCTAACTCCTGCACAGCAACATTTACCCAATATGCGGGAATAGAAGCCCTGGAAGGTCCACAGGACGATTCCTTAGCTATGATAGGAGAATTTCAGAAAAGAAGGGATATTATTTATAAAGAGTTAAATAATATCAAAGGGATTACATGTTTGAAGCCGAAGGGAGCTTTTTATATATATCCAAATGTAACTGAGGCTTGCCGAAATCTAGATTTGCGTGACTCAAAAGAGTTCCAACAATATCTATTACACCGCGCAAATGTAGCCGTATTGGCCAGGAGCTGTTTTGGCAGGCGAAACGAAGGGGAGAAAGAGGAATATATTAGATTATCCTATGCAACCTCCAGGGAAAATATAATAGAAGGGGTAAAAAGAATTAAGAATGCTACTGAATCTAAGTCTTAGGCAAAAATGTCAGATCTAACTAACAGGAATTTATTCATAGGAAAGGGAGAGCTTTCATCAAAGAAAGCATCCCCAGGAAAAGACCATGAGGAATATTCAAATTTTCTCCTTGAGGAAAATCTTTCTGAAATAGACCCTGATACAGATCTTATCATCAGTTTTGAGGAAGACAGACAAGCAAAGAAGCTTATCCTCATTCCTTCGGAAAGCATCTGTCCCCAAGCTGTTCGGCAGGCCCTGGGCTCGGTCTTCACTAACCTCTATGCGGAAGGATATCCCCCCTTAAGGATGACCAGGGATGAAGAAAGGCTGCTATTAGATTTCAAGGATCAGCTTACCCACTACCGTCGCTATGCCGACCGGCGGTTTTACAAAGGAGGTGAGTATGTCAACTTTGTTGAGAGTTTGGCCCAGAGGCGGGCTGCCCAATGCTTTGCTACCGATAAGAATCCCCATGCTCCTGCAAAGGTCAGTGCTGATCAAATATTTGTCAATGTACAACCTCTCTCGGGAGCAGCGGCCAACAACTCTGTCTATGAAGCTTTTGTTGAACCTGGGGATACAGTTATGGGTATGGCTTTAGCCCATGGAGGCCATCTGACCCACGGCAGCCAATTCAACCGATCCGGCAGGCGCTACAATGTCGTTTCCTATGGAGTCGGTGAAGAAACAGAAAGGTTAGATTATGAGACGATCAAAAGGCTGGCTATCGAGCATAAACCAAAAATGATCATCGCCGGCTATACCTCCTATCCCTGGGCCCCTGACTGGCAGAAGTTCAGGGAGATTGCCGATAGTGTGGGAGCCATACTCTTTGCTGACATTGCTCATCCCGCGGGACTGGTGATTGCTGGGCAATATCCGAGTCCAGTTGGCTATGCTGATGTAATTACCTTAACTACTCACAAGACTCTTTGTGGGCCACGTGGTGCGGTTATTTTGACTACCGATGAGGAGAAGGCTCAAAGAATAGATAATGCTGTCTTTCCTGGCGAGCAGGGTGGCCCTCACGTCAACAAATTTGCCGCTATGGCCGTAGCTTTTAAGATTGCCCGGACAGAGAAGTTTAAAAAACTTCAAGAAAAAATTGTGGAAAATGCTAAAGGATTAGCCTCCTCTCTTAAGAGGAGAGGTTTAAGGATAGCCTATGGAGGAACCAATACTCACCTTTTAGTAATCGATCTAAAGGCTGTCAAAACCAGGACCGGCTTTCCTCTAAAGGGTGAAATAGCTGCTCGCATCCTGGATCTTTGCGGTCTGGTAGTTAACAAGAACGCTATTCCTGGTGATGAGACAGCCGCCGACGCCAGCGGCATCCGTCTCGGAACCCCCTGGATTACTCAGCGAGGACTAGGAAAAGAGGAGATGGAGAAGTTAGCCGAACTTATTCACCGGGTGCTGATGAGTATTCAGCCCTTTAGCTACATAGGACTCGCTGGGGATCTATCCCGAGGAAAGATAGATCTGGAGACTCTTGAGGAAGTAAAACAAGAAGTGGCCGAGCTGACCCAGAGAGCAAAGGCTCAAGTCTCCCTCCATGACCGATCGGCTAAGCTTGGTTATCCCCATTACGATCTTGCCACAAAACCGTCAGTGAAAGAGACCAGGTTACTCACCCAGCATCAAAAGTTAGGAGCGAAGCTAGTCGAAAATAACGGTTGGAGGATGCCTCTTCATTATCAAAATGTTACCGAAGAACTTAAAGCAGTCCGCAGAACGGCTGCCATTTTTGACCTGGGCGACAGGGGACTACTCAAGGTAAGTGGAGAAAGAGCGAAGCCGCTTCTCCAAGAGGTATCTACTAATAATTTAGCCGAGCTTAAGCCGGGGCAGCTCCTGCGTTCTTTTCTTCTGGACAGGCGAGCTCAACTTATCGATGAGGTTTCTATCCTCTATTTAAATTGCGATAATAGAGGTAGAGATCATTGTTTGGTGGTGACTAATCCGTCCCGTACTGAGAAGGTAAAGTCATGGCTGCGGGGACTTTCGGACGGATATATTACTTTTGATAGTGATGATATATTTGCCAAAATTGAAGGACCAGCAGTAGTGGAGGATTTGGGGGAGACTGTCGAAGAAAGCTCACGCAGGATGGGAATAGCTTTATACGGACCAAACTCTTCCAGGATCCTCAGCAAAATAGACCCTTCTTTAAGGGATCTTAAGAAATTTCATTTCCAGGAAGGGAAGATTGGAGAGATCGAAGGGATCATCTCTCGCACCGGTTATAGAAAGGAGTCTTCAGGATTTGAATTCTATATCCATCCGGATGACGCCGTCAAGCTCTGGAATCTACTTTTAAGGCAAGGGGAAGAGTTTGGCATTAAGGCAGCCGGGCTTTTGACCAGAGATCACCTTTATTCAGAAGCAGGCCTACCTTCCGAAGAAAACCCTAAATCTACAACTGACGGGTTTTCTCTATATAAGACTCACCCCTCTTATTTTCATCTATCAAAGCCTTATTTTGTCGGACAAAAGATTGTCAATAAGCTACTCGAATTTCCGGCAGTGAAAGAGGAGTTTCACTATAAGGAAGAGAAAGACAAGGTGAGGCAGACTCCTCTATACGAGGAACATTTGAAACTAGGTGCCAGGTTTGTTAGCTTTGCCGGTTGGAAGATGCCGGTTTGTTACACCAGTATTAGTGAGGAGCACCAGGCGGTAAGAGAGACAGCCGGACTTTTTGATGTAACCCACATGGGAGTGATAGAAATTGCTGGTGAGCATGCTGCCAGTTTCTTAGATACAGTTTCTACCAACTATGTGCGATGGTTGAAAGGCGGGCAATCTCAGTACGCCTATCTTCTTGATCCAAAGGGAGGTGTTTTGGATGACGTTATGATTTATCGTCGAGGTTTAAACCGATATATGATGGTTTGTAATGCTGTAAATGAGAAAAAAGTTTGGATATGGCTAAATGCAGTTAATTCTAAAAGATTTTCCATAGATAAAGACTTTCCTGAGAAAGAAATTGAAGGGAAAGCCGTTATGAAAAATTTAAAAGATAGCTCATCAGGAAAGGATCAAAAAGTTGATCTGGCTCTCCAGGGCCCCAATTCGCTGGCCATATTACAGAAATTGTCAAAAGAAAAAGAGCTCGAGAGAAAATTAGCCAGGATGGCCAAAAATGAATTTATAGAGGTTAAGCTCGCCAGAATAGAGGTGCTCATTTCCCGCAGTGGTTATACCGGCGAAGATATTGGCTATGAGCTTTATTTACACCCTGAAAATGCTACTCTCATTTGGAATCTACTTCTAAAAGAAGGCAAAGAGTTTGGCATCCATCCCGCTGGTCTAGGGACCCGAGATTCAACCAGGATTGAAGCTGGACTACCCTTGTACGGACATGAGTTAGCTGGCAGATACGGTATTACTCCTACTGAGGCTGGCTATGGAGCATTTGTTAAACTTCACAAACCTTACTTTATTGGGAAAAAGCGCCTTTCAAAAAGGCAAACCCGAAGCAAAATGGAGATTATTCGTTTTAGGATGGCGCGTAAAGGCATCAGAATGATAAAATCAGAAGATCCTGTGGTTGATGAAAAAGGTCAATATATGGGCAGAGTCACCAGTTGTGCTCTGGTGGAAGGAACTCAAGTTGGATTAGCTTATGTTGATAAAAATTTTGTTGAGGAAGGAAGAAAAATTGCAATATTTATTTTTCCGCGGGGGGGGAAATTTTCTCCAGAGGCTCCTAAGGATGAACTAACCAGGGGAGATAAGGTGCTTCTTCATGAAGAAGCTGTAGTTTTAAGCCGCTTCCCTGAAGAGGACAGTAAGGTATAGAATGAGGAGGCATTAAATGCCAATTATTGATTCTAAGACAGGAAAAGTAAAAAGGGATTATACAATTAAAGAGTTGATAGAGAAAACAAGGGAAATGAGAGCTTATAATATGGTTAGTCTTACCGCAGCTCGCTCGGGACATACGGGAGGGACTCTCTCAATTATGGATATTGCCGCAGCCTTATATCTTAAGAAAATAAGGCATGACCCCCAAAATCCCAATTGGGAAAACAGGGACAGAGTTTTCTGGTCTACCGGTCACAAAGCTCCGGCTCTTTATGTGGCTTTGGGTGAAGCGGGTTATTTCCCAGTAAAAGAGGTGGTAAAATTAAGAAAATTATGGTCTGGCTTTGAAGGTCATCCCCATAGATTAAAACTAGCAGGAGTTGAGCTTTCGGCTGGATCTTTGGGACAGGGTCTGGGTGTGGCGGTAGGCTGTGCGCTTAATGCCAAATTAGAGGGAAAAAACTACAGAGTCTACTGTATCAATGGTGATGGAGAACTCGATGAGGGTTCTATCTGGGAGGCCATAATGTGTGCTGCTCATTACAAATTAGACAACCTGGTCTCTATTGTTGACAGAAATGGCCTGCAAATTGATGGTCCTACAGAGGAAGTTATGAGATTGGAATCTCTGGTTCAGAAATGGAGAGTCTTTGGATGGAATACTATTGAGATTGATGGTCATAATATAAAGGAGATCCTGGATGCCCTTGATGGAGCTGAGAAGGTGAAAGGAAAACCATCAGTAATAATTGCCAAAACAACCAAAGGAAAAGGTGTTTCCTATGCTGAGGATGTAGTAGGTTATCACGGTATAGCTCCAAAAGATGGAAGATCAGGGAAAGAGTCATTGGACAGAGCCTTAGAGGACATAGGAGATCCTTCCTTTACTAAAGAGAAAGTAGACGAACTGTTGAAAATTGCTGATGATTATCAAAAGGAAGTGAATGAGAAGATAGAAGCTTCCATGCCTGGATTTAGCAGAAATTATTGGTGGAATTCATCTGATAGAATGAAAGTTGAGATGGATGCTACCCGAAATGGCTTTGGTAGAGCTATAGAAGAATTAGGCACTGATAAAAGAGTTGTTGCACTAGGGGCTGACATTACGAACTCAATAAGGATGAATAAATTCTATGCCGAACATCCTGAGAGGGGAAATAGGTTTTTCAGCATAGGTATAGCTGAGGCCAATATGGCTCTGGTAGCATCTGGTTTAGCCAAAGAGGGGAAAATACCATTTATGGGGTCCTACGGAGTTTTCGTAACGGGTAGAAATTGGGATCAACTAAGGACTACGGTGTGCTATAACAACTTCAATGTAAAAGTTGCCGATGCTCATGGTGGTATTTCGGTGGGACAAGATGGGGCCACTCATCAAGCATTGGAGGAAATTACCAATATTTGTTATTTACCTAATATGCATATGGTCATCCCTTGTGATTCACTGGAGACAGAAAAAGCGACCGAATTTATTGCTTTTATTGAGGGACCCGCGGTGGTTAGGTACGCCAGAGAAGCAACTCCCCTGGTAACCACCAAGGATACTCCCTATAAGTTTGGTTTAGCCAATATAATAAGATACAGGGGTGAGAAAAAAAACTTCATCGAGGCATTTGAGATAAAGATTTCCCCTAATTATAAGTCAGAAAATGAAGATTTAAGTATAATTGCCTGTGGACCTATGGTGCCAGAGGCAATGAGGGCAGCGTATATCCTAAAAGAAGAATATGGAATTGAGGTAAGAATACTAAATGTACATACGGTTAAACCAATCGACAAGAAGGCAATTGTAAAAGCAGCGGAAGAAACAGGTGTCATAATAACGGCAGAGGAACACCAGGTTGGCGGGTTTGGGAATATTGTTGCCGGAGTGATAGGACAGGGTAAGAAATACGATGCACCATTGTTAATGGATATGGTGGGAGTGGAGGATAAGTTCGGTGAATCCGGAGCACCCTGGGAATTGATGAAAATATTTGGATTAACGGCTGAGCATATTGCAAAAAGAGCTAAAAAATTATACGATCGAAAAAATGGAGAATAGAGTGTATCCAAAAGATTTAAAGTATAGCGAGACTCACGAGTGGGTAGAAGTCGATAAGGGCATTGCTACTGTGGGCATTACCGATTTTGCCACCAAACAGTTGACCGACCTGGTCTATGTAGAGCTTCCCTCTATTGGGGCAAAAGTTGCCAAGGGTTCTTCTTTCGGAGTTGTAGAATCGGTTAAGGCTGTCTCTGATTTACACTCACCAGTAAGTGGAACGGTAGTCAAGGTAAATGAGAAATTATCTAAAGAGCCAGAGATAGTAACTCAAGATCCGTACGGCAAAGGGTGGATGATTAAGGTAAAGATAGAGGATCAAACTGAACTAGATACTTTGATGGATTCAGAAGAATATGAGGAGCTAGTGAAGAAGGAAAAAAAGTGATTCCCTATATTTCCAATACCGAAGAAGACCAAAAGGAGATGCTAAAAGAGATAGGAGCTAGGTCCATAGAGGATCTATTTGATAGTATCCCCCAAAATTTAAGGTTAAAAATTGACCTCAATCTTCCCTCATCACTCTCAGAGATGGAATTGGTTAATGAGCTTAAGGGTCTATCCGGGAAAAACGCCCATTTAGATGAATATGTCTCTTTTTTAGGAGCGGGAAGTTACGATCATTTTATCCCTTCCCTGGTTGATCACCTCTCCAGTAGGTCTGAATTTTATACCTCCTACACTCCCTATCAGGCAGAAGCCAGTCAGGGAATGCTGCAGGCTACTTATGAATATCAAAGCCTTATCTGCGAGCTTTTTAAAATGGATGTCTGCAATGCCTCCCTTTATGAGGGGGCGACAGCCCTGGTTGAGGCGGCTGTCCTGGCTCATAGGATTAATCATGGCCGCAAAGTTTTATTAGCCAAGAGCCTTCATCCGGAATATCGTCAGGTTCTCACCACCTATATAAAGAAAACCTTAGGCCTGTCTATAATAGAGGTAGATTACGAGAATGGGGTAACTGATCTTGCTCAATTAAAAGAAAGAATAAGTAACGATACGTGCTGCGTGGTTATCCAGAATCCTAACTTTTTTGGCTGTTTAGAGAAAGTTAATCAGATAGAAGAAATTACTCACCAGGCCGGTTCTTTATACATTGTCTCGGTGGATCCCATATCCTTAGGGATACTCATCCCTCCGGGAGAATACAATGCAGATATCGCCATGGGAGAAGGACAAGCCTTGGGAGGCAAACTTAATTTCGGAGGGCCTTGTTTAGGAATTTTTACCGCCAAGAAGGAGTTCTTAAGAAAAATGCCAGGTAGAATAGTAGGAGAGACGACTGATAAAGGGGGAAGGAGAGGATTCGTCTTAACCTTACAAACTAGAGAGCAGCATATACGTAGAGAAAGGGCAACTTCCAATATCTGTACCAACCAGGCTTTGAATGCCTTAAGAGCTGCCATATACCTATCTACTCTGGGAGAGAAAGGGTTGGCTAAGGTAGCTCACCTGTGTCTACAAAAATCACATTATGCCGCTAAGAGAATTTACCAGATTCCTGGATTTGAGCCCACCTTTAGGAGCCCCTTCTTCAAAGAATTCGCCGTAAGATGCCCTGTCTCACCTGGTAAGATAAATAAATTGCTCTGGGATAATAAGATCTTGGGAGGATTTGATTTGGGGAGATTTTACCCCGAATTGGAGAATTCTTTATTATTCTCGGTAACTGAAAAGCGAACTGGAGAGGAGATTGATAAACTCACCCTCCTTTTGGAAGATATGGTATGAGAGAACCCTTAATATTTGAGAAAAGTAGGCCGGGAAGAAGGGGATGTTCACTTCCTGCGTGTGACGTAGACAAAGAGAATCTAAAAAAACTAATTCCTAAGAAATACCTGCGCCAGGGCGGTTTAGGCTTGCCCCATGTAAGTGAGCCCGATGTAGTTCGTCATTTTGTACGGCTATCTCAGCAAAATATGGGGGTAGATACAAATTTTTATCCCCTGGGGTCCTGCACCATGAAGTACAACCCCAAGATAAACGAGGATATAGCCAATCTACCTGGCTTTACCAGAGTTCATCCCTATCAGCCCCAGGTTAGTGTCCAGGGAACCCTGCAGCTCCTTTACGATATGGAAAAGCTTTTATGTGAGATATCCGGAATGGATAGAGTATCACTGCAGCCAGCCGCTGGAGCTCATGGCGAGCTTACCAGTTTAATGATGATAAAGGTTTATTATGAAGATAAGAAAGAGCAACGAGATACGGTTCTCGTACCAGACTCTGCCCATGGGACCAATCCTGCTAGTTCTGGCCTCTGTGGATTTCGAGTAATAGAGGTAAAATCGAATCAAGATGGAGAAATAGATTTAGATGACCTAAAGGACAAGATGAGCGAAAGAGTGGCTGTTTTAATGCTCACCATTCCTAACACTTTAGGTCTATTTGAGAGAAATATCCTCGAGATCGCCGAGATCGTCCACCATAGGGGAGGCTTTCTTTACCTTGACGGGGCCAATCTAAATGCTCTCTTGGGGATAGTTAGACCATCTGATTTGGGGATAGATATAATGCACCTTAATCTCCATAAGACTTTTTCCACCCCTCATGGAGGAGGAGGCCCCGGTTCAGGACCCCTAGGAGCAAAAGAGAAACTCGCTCCCTACTTACCTCTTCCTATGGTAGAAAAAGATAAGAAAGGCTATTATCTTGATTACAATAGAGCCAAATCGATAGGAAAAGTCAGATCTTTTTATGGGAATATCGAGGTTATCATAAAAGCATACTGTTATCTAAGATCTCTGGGAAAAAAAGGATTAAAGAAGATAAGCCATAATGCTGTTTTAAATGCAAATTATTTGATGGAAAGACTAAAGAACTATTTTTATCTTCCTTATGATCAACCCTGCATGCACGAGTTTGTTCTTTCGGGAGTAGAGGGAAAGATGAAGGATGTAAGAACCCTGGACATTGCTAAACGCCTTTTGGACTTCGGCTTTCATCCTCCTACTATATATTTTCCCTTAATTGTGAAAGAAGCCTTAATGATTGAGCCTACCGAGACCGAGTCCAAGGAAACCCTGGATGCCTTTGTATCTTCTATGATTCAAATTAGAAAAGAGATAGACGAGGATCCCTCTTTAGTTAAGCAGGCTCCCCATAATTTGTCCATTGGTCGGCTGGATGAGGTAAAGGCAGCTAAAGAGCTAAAGCTGAGATGGAAAGAAAAAAAGAGTGGCGATTGATTGATTCTGGCTATCTAGATGCCTATACCAATATGGCTATAGACGAGGCCGTATTCCTGATGAGAGAGAAACTGGGCCTTCCTGCTACCCTTCGATTCTATGCCTGGAAACCAGCGGCTGTTTCCATGGGTTACTTTCAAAAAATAGAAGACCCCTCCCTAGAAGAATACAAAAGACAAAAAACAACCATTGTCAGGCGCTTTACCGGAGGAGGTGCTATATTGCATAGAAATGAGATAACCTATTCACTAGCTTGCTCTACTCATGAGTTTTCTGCCTTTAAGGATATTACAAAAACGCAGCAGCTCGTTCATGAGGCTATAATCCTGGGTCTCCAAAATCTAGGGATAAAGGCCGGATTAGAAAGAAAACAAAGCAAAAGACCTGATCCCTATTTTTGTTTTGTCAGTCCCTCAAAGAACGACGTGGTTGACGACGGAAGAAAAATTGTGGGAAGCGCTCAAAGGAGGAAAAATAGAGCCTTTTTTCAACACGGATCGATTCTAATGGATAATAAGATCACCTCTGAAAGCAGAAAAGAGAAAAAAGATAGGGGGAAAATTATAGATAGTCTAGTTTGGGGATTTGAGAAAAGATTGGGGATAAGATTACTACCTGGCCATTTAACCAAGGAAGAATTAAAATTATCCCAAGAGTTAAGGCAGATCAAATACAGCACTCGAAATTGGAATTACCGAAGATAGATTGTATTGTCTTCATTTGGACTCGCGTTTTCAACCTTTTTAAACTCCTAAAATTTGGGTGAAGAATGGAGTTTACCGAGACAGTAGAAAAGTTAGAAGCAAACTTGCGTAAAATTGCTGGCAATGTTACCAACAATAAGGCGGACCAGGATGATTTATTGCAAGAAGGGTGGCTTTATCTATGGAAAAATGGAGAAAAACTCGAGAATAAGACGATATCGTATGTTTTGACGGGCTGTTATTTTCGGTTCATTGATTATCTCAAGCAAGGCAGCAGTATTGATAGTAAGTCAAGAGAAAATGTTACGGTAATCAGTTTATATTACATAAATGATGAAGAACAGGCACCACTTGTATCTAATATTCCCTCCAGAGTGGACGACGCAAAGGATGCCGTAATAACTAAGGATTTAGAAGAGCAAATCCGAAAGCGCCTGAACGCGAAACTAAAAAAAACCTATGATCTTCTTTTGGAAGGACATACCCTTGGTGAAATTGCCAAAAAATTCAACTTAACTCATGAGGCCGTAAGGCTGCGGGTAAAAAAGATAAGAAAAGTAGCGAGAGAGTATTTTGCGAAAAACTTGGATTTTTAACAACTTTTTTCGTTTCTATAATCTTGCAACAAACTTGAGCAAGACCCCAATTTTCTCAAAAACGGGCAGTTGACAAAAAAAATGTGTTAACAATCAGTAGTGAAGTTGGATCTTTGGCAAGGAAAGAGCTAAAATAAGGCGAGGTGGTTTAAGAACTCTCTTTTTCTACTGAAAAGTGGATAAAGAATCTGTAAATAAGAGGTAAGTTGGGAGAGAAATAGTAGAAGTTGAACAAAAAAGGGCAAGTGTCTGAAGAATTTTACTTATCTCAGCGGTTCTTTGACAAAACAAAAAATACCCCTTCATCAAAAGGCTGGATTTACCTGAATTATGTGATGGTGTTGGTCCTTAGGAAGAAGATCTTTTTCTCTGAATCAAGGAAAGGATAAAAGTCGGCACCATAGGAGCTTCTAATTTTCTCTTGTAGGACAGGTATTTATATTCCTGAGTGGGGAGGTATCCGAGTAGAAGATAACATTGTCCTTCTGGAGGAAGGAAGAGTAGAATATCTGTCCAATTTTATGAGGGGATTTTGAGAGGAAAAGCAGCAGAATAATCGATGTAGATCTCCACGTCGTTACAGGCGTGGTATTTTTCCGCTTGTCCTGGAGTTCTTGCAGAAAACCTCTCTAATTCCCATCGTCACAGGGGGAGTCGCCCTTAAGTTTAATAAGCAGAAAATCCCTTCCGTAGAGGATCTTGACGAATCTGACAAAGAGGAGGAGACAATGAGTAAAATTACATTGGGTATCAATAATTGCTTTGCAGTAAAAAGATGGCCAGAGCCTGAAGAATGGTGCAGAATCATAGCAGAAGAGTTGAAACTTAGGTATGTCCAATTTAGTCTAGATTTGCTCGATCCCAGGGTGAGCCAGCCAGCAAGACGTAAAATGAGTAAAAGAATAAAAAAGACAGCTGAGAGCTATGGTTTGGAAATTCATACTACCTTTCCCGGTATTGCCTCGTATTCCTTTAATCAACTTCTCCATCCAGACGTAGGAATTCGCCATGATGCCCTGCACTGGTGCGAAGAGGCAGTATTTACGACCAGTGAAATAGGAGCACGAGGAACGGGAGGACCTCTCGGTGCTCTTTCTATGAGAGATTTTAATACACCTTCTCGCAAGGAAAGTCTAATCAAGCAATTAATTGAGTCACTTCAACATTTGGCACAATTGGCTGTCTTCGAAGGTCAAGAATTTTTTCTGTGGGAACCAACACCTTTGGCCCGGGAGATATGCCACACAATGAAAGAAGCCAGAAATTTCCACGCTGAAGTCAACAAAGGGTCTGCCGTTCCCATCAATTTTTGCCTTGATGTAGGACACCAGTGTGCAGTGGATACCTCGGGCAAAGATAGAGACCCTTATGCATGGTTAGAGGCACTCGCCCCCCTGTCTCCGGCAATTCACATCCAGCAAACCGATGGAGTATTGGACTCACACTGGCCCTTCACCCCAGAATTTAATAAAAAGGGAATCATTGAGCCCGAAAGGATAGTGAAGACCATCCAGAAATCTGGAACAAATGAAGTATATTTATTCCTCGAAATAATACATCCCTTTGAAGCCGATGAAAAAAAGGTATTAGAAGATATTAAGGAGAGCGTCGAATACTGGAAGAGCACTACCAGTATAGACTATTAGAGCTCTAGCCAACGGGCAGCCGCGGGTCAAAAGGTACTGGTTTCTATGTCGAAATTCCAAAATGGGTTTGAGCAGCAAAAATTGATCAGTAAATTCTTCACTGGGGATCAATGCGACTCTAGCAGTAGAGTTTGAAAATGGCTGACGGATACTTGACCTTTGTAGATGAGAAGAACAGACAATACCAAAAACAATCTTTAAGAAAGAAAGAGGAGGTATTATGATTTCTGTTCGATACGACCAATTGATTGTGGGCAAACATAAGCATGAGATTGAAACACCTGCCCTTCTTATTTATGCAGATCGTTTGGAACGAAATATCGATAAGATGGCAGCTTTTTTTTCAGAGCTTGAGTGCAATCTGAGACCTCATTTCAAGACCCATCGTCTCCCTGTTATAGCTCATAAGCAGATTAAGGCAGGCGCCCGGGGTATCACCTGTGCTAAGATCAGTGAGGCTAAAGTTCTAGTGGAAAGCGGTGTGAGGGACGTATTCATTGCCAATCAGATTGTGGGAGAGAGAAAACTTGAGCAATTGGCCGGTTTAGCACATCACAGTGATATCATAGTAGCAGTTGACAATGTGGAGAATGTCTCTCAAATGTCGGCTATTGCCTTGAAAAGAGGGGTAAAAATCAATGTCCTCATTGAGTTCGACGTAGGGATGAATCGATGCGGTGTTGATACGGAAAAGAAGGCTTTAGCACTTGTGAAAACTATTTTAAATCTGAAAGGAGTTCGCTTGAGAGGTCTTACGGGATACGAAGGTCATACCGTCCTAATACCAGATTACGAACGAAGAAAGAGTGAATGTCGCAAAGCCCTTGCTCGGTTGGTGAAAGTCCTGGATTTTCTGGAGAAAAATGGAATACCCATAGAAATAGTAAGCGCCGGCGGCACTGGAACCTACAACATAGCCGCTCGCTACCTGGGAATCACCGAAGTCCAGGCAGGCTCCTATGCTACCATGGATACAACATACCGAAAAATCGGAATAGATTTTGAAATGGCTCTTTCCCTTATGACAACCATCATCAGTCATCCCACAAAAGAAAAATATATTCTGGATACCGGGCTAAAGTCATTGACCAATGATATGGGAATCCCGGAGCTCATTGACGCACCTGGGGCAGTTATTGATGCCATGCACGAGGAGCACGTGCGTATATTCTGGAAAAATCCGACCAGGAATCTGAAAATTGGAGACAAATTAGAATTTTATCCCAGTCACGGATGCACAACAATCAATTTACACGATTGCTGCTATGTCGTGCGAAATGATGTGGTCGAGGCAGTATGGCACATGAAAGCCAGAGGAGCCTCTCAATAACGCTATATCACAGGCAAGATGCGTATTGCTGGTCTCTTAAGGCGCCGATAACGTTGTATTCCTCTGGGCATGGTTTTACGTTTACCTCGGGCTATCTTAAACTATGGGATGGATGGGCAGGTCTGGAGATAGAACCTAAGAAAATGAGCTATGTCTCAAGAAGGAGGAGATAAAGATGAAAAGAAAAATAGTACAAATAGGTATATTGGTTAAAGATCTTCAAAAGTCGATGGAAAGGTTCTGGGAAACTCTGGGCATAGGACCCTGGGATGTCTACACCTTTGGTTCAGATACAGTCAGAGAGTTTACTTTCTATGGTCAACCCGTCAAAGAGCCCTTCGCATTTAAGATCGCCTTGGCTGAATTCGGAGATATTCAATTTGAACTTATGCAGCCCGTAAAAGGTCCCAACATTTATGAGCGTTTCTTGAAAGAAAAAGGTGAAGGTTTTCATCATATCAAGGAAAAAGTTGCCGATGATGAGATGGAACACACCCTGGAGAAGTTCAGAAAAAAGGGAGTCGAAGTCATTCAGAGTGGTAAATGTGGTACGGACGTGTTCTGCTATCTCAATACCGAGCCGACCCTGGGGATTATCTATGAACTTGGAAATGACGGGGAAGTAGGACCTCCAGAGAGACGATATCCTCCAGATAAATAAACTTAAGTTCTACATCACGTTCTTTTTCGGAACGCGTCCCGCTCAAAATAAGCAGGTCTTTTTGTGGCAAGGAGTATAATAATGAAGTACTTACTGGGCATTGATGTAGGGACTACGGGAACCAAGGTTGTTTTAGTAACAGAAGCAGGCAAGGTTACAGCGAGCGCCTTCGAAGATTACCCTTTGTCAACTCCTCAAGTAGACTGGGTAGAACAAGACCCAGAAGATTGGTGGAAGGCTACTATGAAAGGAATAGCTAAAGTCATGGGTGATGCTTCTGTCAAGACTGGTGAGATTGCTGGTATAGGATTATCCGGCCAATACCATGGAGCTGTCCTACTTGACAAAGCCCACCACGTTCTTCGACCTTGTATTCTTTGGTGTGACCAACGAACCACTGAACAGGTTGAATATATAAGTAAAAAAATAAGCAAGGAGGAGCTGTTGAGGATTACCGGTAATTCGGCTTCTTATTATTTTACTGCGTGCAAGATACTCTGGGTAAAAGATAATGAACCACAAATTTATGAGAAGTTATCTCATTTTTTACTTCCTAAAGATTATGTTCGTTTGAAACTTACGGGTAATTTGGTTACTGATGTAACTGATGCTTCCGGAACTCTCCTGCTGGATGTCCCTAAAAGAAGGTGGTCTTCCCAAATACTGGACAAACTTGATTTAGACAAAGACATATTACCGGATTGCCGAGAATCAATAGAGATCTCTGGCGCAATTACCAAAAAAGCCAGTGAATTAACGGGACTTAATCATGGCACACCAGTGGTTGCCGGAGCCGGTGATCAATCAGCTCAAGCCATAGGCACCGGAGTCATTAAGGAAGGGGTTTTGGCCTGTACCATGGGTACCTCGGGAGTTGTCTTTGCTCCTACCAGTCTTATTCGACACGACGATCGAGGTCGATTAGATAGTTTTTGCTTTGCCATTCCGGATACCTGGCATACAATGGGAGTTATGCAATCGGCAGGTGGATCGTTAAGATGGTTTCGCGATACTCTGTGTGATGCCGAAATAAAAGAGGCTGAAAATAAACGGCAAGATGTTTACCAACTCATCGTGGAACAGGCAGAAAGAGTACCTGCGGGAAGCGAAAATCTCATATTTTTGCCTTATTTGAGTGGAGAAAGACACCCCCATTCCGATGCAAAAGCGAGAGGGATTTTCTTTGGATTGGATATGCGTCACCATAAAGCTCACATGATAAGATCTATTTTGGAAGGGGTTGTTTTCGGATTAAGGGATTCTATAGAAGTTATGAAGGAACTCCATATACCAATTAGCGAGATTCGGGCTACCGGAGGGGGTGCGCGCGCCAAGCTGTGGAAGCAAATACTGGCTGATGTAACTAATTCAAAAGTTATAACGGTGAATTCCTTGGAGGGTGCAGCTTATGGTGCAGCAATACTGGCTAGTGTAGGGTCGGGTTTGTACAATAGCGTTGATGAGGTTTGTAATCGACTGATTAGAGTCATAGAAGAGACCTATCCTATTAAGGATAACGTAAAAAGATATGAAGACTATTATTTATTATATCGTTCTTTGTATCCCCTTTTAAAAGATAAGTTTGCTGAACTTTCTTCACTGTAATAGAAATATCTAGGAACGTGCTGGAAAAGTACATCATTTGGTGGTCTCAAGGTCAGAGTCTGGTGCCAAATTGTGCCAAAAGTGTCATTGGAAACGATTCAACTAGTCCCTTTTCGGTTAGGTTTGACGTGATTTAATTGGTACTGTGGGTGATTAGAGCGTGCCCAAAGAAGCTGCCGAATCATTTAGGCTGGGTCATGCTTGCATTGAGCTAGGTATTGTTTTCGGAACCACCGACGCTCTTTTCTCTGACGCATGCAAGGTTGCTATCGACTTAGGGAAAGAAGCTTTTTAAATCTGATTGGAAGAAGAGGTTGTTTGAACCAGAAATGGTCCAGAGAACAATAGATCTTATGTTACATCCAGAGGAGGTAAAAAAACATGATAATTGATACACATGCTCATCTAGGTAAAGACAAAGTTTTTGACGAGGAGTTTGGTGAAGAAGAACTTATTGAGGCTCAGAAGCGAAACGGGATCAACATAACAATTGTCCAGCCTGCTACCGCAAATTCTATCGAGGATGTCAAAAAACAGCACGACGCGATATTTGATCTTTGCAGGCGATATCCAGGTCGTTTCTATGGTATGGCCAATCCCAATCCTCATTTGCCTGATAATGTCTACGGGGCGGAACTCCGGCGTTGTATAACCGAATTGAAGTTTGTAGGAGTGAAACTTCAGCCATTTGCCCACGCGGTTAATCCACTTGGTCGTGACGGACGAAAGGTATTTACCCTGGCAAACAAACTGGAAATTCCCGTAATGGTCCATACCGGATCGGGAATTCCATGGTCAGAACCCTCTTTATTACATCCAATTGCCGAGGAATATGCTACGGTGAAGATTATTGTTGCGCATGCAGGTATGATGGTTTTTGCCTCAGAAGCAGCTTATCTTACCAAGAAACATGTGAATGTATTTCTTGAATGTACTTGGACAGCCGGCTTCCTCATTAAACAGTGGATAAGAGATATTGGCAAAGAGAGAGTTATGTTTGGCTCGGATCATGCCGATAACGCAGCGGCAGAATTAACAAAATACAGAAGCATTGGATTGACAGATGAAGAAATCGATTGGGTACTAGGTAAAGCCGCCCAATCTGTCTTTGGACTATGAAACAAATTGAAATAAAAATAAATAGCGAGTAACCTGTGGTTAAGCCTTAATTTCAATCTTATCTGAATGGAAAAGACGGGTCAAAAATCAGAGTAGGGGAGGTAATTATGAAATTGGAAAATAAAGTTGCTTTAGTAACTGGGAGTTCGAGTGGAATAGGAAAAGGAATTGCAGTAGGTTTTGCTAAAGAAGGCGCCGATGTAGTAGTTAATTATCACTCTAGAAAAAATTTAGCGGAAGAAACGGTTAGCATTGTCAAAAAGTTGGGGAGAAGAGTAATAGCTATTCAAGCCGACGTAGCCAAAATTGATGACGTGACCAGGTTAATTGATGGAGCATGGGCTATGCTGGGGAAAATCGATATTTTAGTGAATAACGCCGGTATAAGTCCCGAGGTGCCTTTTCTAAAAGTGAGCGAGAAAACCTGGGATAGAGTCTTGGCTGTTAATCTAAAAGGAGCTTTTTTATGTAGTCAAGCGGTTGCCAGGAAAATGGTGGAAAATAAAATCTCCGGTAAGATCATAAATGTATCCTCTGTTAACGGATTTCAGGTAGAACCTGGTAGAGCCCACTATAATGTCTCTAAAGGTGGTCTTGATATGCTTACTGCATCCATGGCGGTGGAATTGGGGCCTTACAATATTAATGTTAACGGAATTGCTCCAGGAGTTATTACGGGAACAGATATAGTGCCGGAGGGATTTATGGAGGACCCTCAATTTAACGAGGCGGTACTTTCAAAGACTCCCCTCGGCAGACTCGGTACGGTGGAGGATTGTGTGGGAGCCGCTGTCTTCCTGGCTTCTGATGATTCTAAATATATTCAAGGACATACAATTGTTATCGATGGAGGTTTATCAATACAGCAGTATCGAAGAATAGAATAATCGAGAATGCTCCCCCAACATTCGTGGATAGTAGGAATAGATAGATTTAAACCCGGATTATGTAAACTAAAGCTTTTTTACACCGAGGAACGAAGAAAATGGCATGTCCTTGTTTGAATTTCATCGAGAGAAACTCAAAAGGCCTTTTCCTCTCTGGGAAGGTAAAAGATGCAATTTTCTCAAAAAGCGCGTTTCTTGACAAGGGAAAAAAATCTGTTAACAATTAATCGTAATGATAATCAATCCTTCTATCTTTGATTCAAAGAGGAAGTGATGTCCTATAAAAATACATTACTAGCAATAAAAGATGGTTCTAAGAATTTTGGGAAAGTGGTGGCTGTGAAAAATTTTAGTCTTGAAGTAAAAGACGGGGAATTTGTTTGTTTACTCGGCCCAAGTGGATGTGGGAAAACTACTCTACTACGAATTATTGCCGGTTTTGAAACACTTGATTCTGGTGATGTTTTAATGAATGGGAAAAGTATTATTCGTCTTCAACCTTATAAAAGGCCAATGAATATGGTTTTTCAAAATTATGCTCTTTTTCCACATATGAGTGTTTTCGAAAATATTGCATTTAGTCAATTTTTGAAGAAAAAATCTAAGGAAGAAATAGCAAGGAAAGTTAAAAAAATGCTCCAGTTAGTACAATTGGAAGGTTTTGAAACAAGAAGACCAAATCAGCTTTCGGGTGGGCAATGTCAAAGAGTAGCTCTCGCTCGAGCTCTTATTAATGAACCAAAAATTTTATTGCTTGATGAACCGCTCGGGTCACTGGATTTGAAGATAAGAAAACAGATGCAAATTGAACTCAAAAATATTCAAGACAAGCTCAAAATAACTTTTATCTATGTAACACATGACCAAGAAGAAGCTCTAGTAATGTCAGACAGAATTGTATTAATGAATAAGGGAGAAGTAATGCAGGTTGGTACCCCAAAGAGCATATATAACCACCCAAATTCTAAATTTTCGGCAATGTTCGTTGGAGAAAACAATCTCTTGAAAGGAAAGGTTGCCAAAGTTGACAGTGACTGCTTGGTAATTTCCGTTGATGGATTGGAGTTGTTCGCGAATAAAACCGTTAATGCAAGAACTGGAGACACAGTATCTTTAGCAATAAGACCGGGAAAGCTCAGGATAACTGGTGAGTTAGAGAGCAAATCATTTGGTAACCGGATTAGGGGAAAAGTGGTAGATGTGGTATTTTTTGGTTCTGTTGTCAAGTATTACCTACGGATATCGGAAAATATTACTATGGTAGCCGAAGACAGAATAACAGACGAAAGCAATAGTAGAAGCATCAAAATTGGTGATGGAGTCACTTTAGGGTTTACAAGAGAAAGTCTTAACGTTTTTGCGGAATGAGTGTAGCTCATTTTTTCTGAAAAGGAAGGCTGTTTTCCATTATGAGAAAGGGAAAAACACATATATGGTTGTTGTTGCCTTTCTGGATTTATTATATCTTGTTCTTTTTTATCCCTCTGGGTATTTTGCTCACTTATAGTTTTTGGTTAACAACACCAAGAGGACTTGTGCCAACGTTTACGCTGGAGAATTACTGGGCCATTTTTTCAAAAAAACTCTACTTCATTCTTATACTAAGGTCAATTCGTATAGCCTTTATAGCTGCCATAATCTGTGTGGTTGTGAGCTATCCAGTTGCCTACTCACTAACTTTCAAATACAAAAAAATGCAGGATTTTGTTTTATATTTGATTTTGATCTCACTCTTTAGCAATTATCTGGTTAGGATTTATGCTTGGAAGACTATTCTTGGGGGACAGGGACTAATCAATCAGATCTTACAGTACATAGGCTTAACAAAAGAACCACTCCCATTTCTTTTGTATAGTCCAACAGCAGTGATAATAACGCTGGTATTTATATTTGTCCCCTTTACTATTCTCCCAATATTTTCTTCCCTACAGAATGTCAAACCAGAGTTAATTGAAGCTGCTAAGGACCTGGGGGCAAACAATTTTGAGGCTTTTTACAAGGTCACTCTTCCTTTGAGCATGTCGGGGGTGGTAACTGGCTTTATTTTTAGTTTTATACTTTCCGCGGGAGATTATGTTACTCCACAACTTGTTGGTGGAACAACTGGAATGATGATAGGGAAGATTGTGGCGGATCAGTTTGGAATGCGCTATAACTGGCCATTTGGGTCTGCTCTTTCTTACTTCACGTTATTTCTACTGGCTCTTCTGGTGTACTGTTTGATTTGGATACTCAAGATTCTGAAGCTTAGGAGGTAATCTTTAAGTGAGGACAACAAGAGGCAAGAGTTTTAGATTCGGAGTACTAGATTTATCTACTGTGTTAATTATGATCTTTCTATTGTTGCCAATAGTAATTATTGTGCTTTACTCTTTTAACCCTACTTCTGCCACTGCATTCCCAATGAGGGGCTTCACCACAAAATGGTATCAACAGGTATTAAAAAATGAAACCTTTATTTCGGCACTAATAAATAGCGTTTATGTGGGGCTTATGGTTTCATGTGTATCGGTTTTCATAGGAGTGCTTGCTTCATTTGCTTTAACAAGGTATCGGTTCAGGTTTAAAGAAATGATGTCATACATTGTCCTTCTACCAATCACTCTGCCGGCCATCATTCTTGGCATTTCACTATTATCTTTTTTCGCATCTGTATTGGGAATTTCTAGATCACTTTTGACGGTTACGTTAAGTCACGTAGTATTTTGTACACCATTTGTGGTACTAATTATGAATGCGCGGCTTGATAAATTTGACATTGCGATTGAGGAAGCAGCTAAAGATCTTGGGGCAAATGCACTACAAACATTCAGGTATGTGACCTTTCCTCTAATAAGACCTTCATTAATTGGAACTATGATGCTTAGTTTTGGCCTCTCTTTTGATGAATTTCTCGTTACTTTTTTTGTGGTGGGGAGAAAAAATACCCTTCCCATAGTGATATGGGGAATGTTAAGAAGAGGAGTTTCTCCCACAGTAAACGCAATTGCAACTATGGTTTTAGCTATTTCCATCACCTTGATTATAATAGCGAATAGAATCGCGAAATTGAGAAGTCTCTATTAATCCTTCTTTATCAGTTTCTTTGACTCTGTAAGTAGAAGTGACGCTAGTATGAGAACGACCGCTTTTTGATGAAAAAGGATCGATAAAAATACTGGTAAAATCTTTCTTAAAGAAGGTAGAATAAAAGGCCGGAAGGAGGTGAGAACGGGGGATAGGCCGCTTCGGCTTGGGAATGGAAGTTGTCTGAGGAGAGGTGTTGGATAGTTGGCATTTCTCCCGGGAAATTTCCGTGGGAGTTTAAACCGTCTTGAGTTACAAGTTTTGTAGTATAATCGAGGAGGTTACCAATGTTAAAGAAAAGAAAACTCTTAATTATCATCTCTTTGGCTCTATGTGTGCTGGTTAGTAGTTTCGCTTTAGGCGTATCCTTTGCAAAAGGTAAGATAAGTGGGTCCATCAGAATACTTTGTTGGGAAGGTTACGAATTCACTGAAGCATTCAAGGGTTTTAGAGAAAAATATGGAGTGACAATTGACCCCACTTACATAGCCAGTAACGATGAGATATTTGCGAAACTGAAAGCAGGAGCCGAGTATGATATTGTGACTCCGAATCAGGCCAATATTGAACAACTAGTAGTGAATGATCTACTGCAACCAATTGATATAAGCAAAATACCAAACTACAAAAATCTTGATCCCGGAATCCTGGACGCAATGGAGATGTTTAACTTCGAAGGGGAAGTATGGGCTGTACCAATAAACTTTGGCAAAAACGATGTCGTCTATAACGCAGATAAAGTGGGTCCTCTAGAGTCTTACTGGGATTTACTTAAACCTGAATGGAAAGGTAGATATATTATGCAGGATGAGGCGCTAGGGGCGATAACACAGGCAGCAAAAGCCACTGGAAAGAAAGGTGACCCGAGCCTTTTGACGCCGGAGGAATTTGCTAAGGCTAAGGATTTCCTGATCAAACTGAAAAAGGGCGCAAGAGCGATAGTGATTGCCAAGGGAGAGGCAAAATCGATGCTCATAAGCGGAGAGGTTGATCTACAGGCTACTAGTGGAGATCTCATGATAGCAAAACTGGCGAAAGAAGAAGGGTATAATTTAAGGTGGAATATCCCGAAGGAAGGTACCCTTGTTTTTATTGACAGTTATTGCATCCCCGCCAATGCTCCTAACGCAGAAGCTGCATATGCACTGTGTAATGAGGTGCTGACAGCCAACGTTCAGCATGTGGGTGTGGTAAAGAATTATTGGGGTGCGGTAACCACCGACGTTAAGCCGTTGTTAACTGAGGAGGAAAAAAGTCTGTATCCATATGATACTCTGGTAGAGTTTTTTGCGCAGAGTAAACCCAATGGTCCTTTACCACTTGAGCCCGGCAAATACGCCACCATGGCAGATTGGATAGAAATGTGGCAAGAGGTAAAAGCAGACCCATAGAATAAGAAGATCAAAGTATTTATCGCAGACTACCAGTACCTTTTCAAAGAAAGATGGGAGAAACTTGGGTCTCTAAAAACCTGAGTGAGTCTGCCAGGGTATTTAGCCTGACATAAGCTAAATACCCTGGGAAGGCTCCTTTTTAGTCTACTTTAATCCCAAATTGTAAATAAAATTTAGTTACAGTAGTCCTCAATTCTCTTTAGATCCTCGGGATTTTCCATTCCCAAAACCGATGCTCTCCTGTCAATTCTTCGCAGGAGCCCCTTGAGAACCTTTCCTGGTCCTACTTCAATGAAATAGGAGTTTTTCGGAGTTCTTTAAAATCTAATAGAAAGTCAATAGTATCATTGTAGCCAAAAGAATTTTTTTCTTGACAGATTATACATATGTTCTACTATTCTCACAGGAACAATAATCAAAAAAGGAGGATGCAAAATAATAAGATATGAGAGTTAAGACAGTAATACCAAACTCATCAATTAAATTTAGAGATAGTCAAGTTGAAGAGCGAAGAAAGGCAGCCTCACCTGGAAATGAAGTAGAAGTTGTATGTTTAAGTCATGGACCAGTATCTATTGAATCAGCATATGATGAGGCTCTTGCAGCCCCATATATTATCGAAGAAGTCAAAAAAGCAGAAAAAGAGGGTTATGATGCGGTAAGTTTAGATTGTGCCATGGACACTGTTGTAAGAGCCTGCCGCGAAGCACTCACAATACCTGTTACCAGTGCAGGTGAAGCAAGCTACCTTTTGGCAATGGGGTTATGTACTAAGTTTTCGGTAGTGACTGTATTAAAAAGTACTGCCGATGAAATCAAAGAAAACATAAACAAGTATGGTTTTGGAAGCAGGGTAGCCTCGGTACGATTTGCTAATATTCCTGTATTGGACCTAGAAGATGAGAAAAAATCATTCAAGGCTATTTTGGCAGAAGCTAAAGTAGCTATAGAAAACGATGGGGCAGAAGGTATTGTTCTTGGGT